>Ga0302299_10000109_pt1 | contig 35173 bp, 35 predicted proteins | sample III_Fen_N3_4_FD_198795 | JGI IMG/M metagenome (GOLD analysis project Ga0302299, IMG submission 198795) | Peat permafrost microbial communities from Stordalen Mire near Abisko, Sweden - III_Fen_N3_4 | ecosystem: Environmental > Terrestrial > Soil > Wetlands > Permafrost | place: Sweden: Abisko...
GCCGACGACATCGTGCTGGAGAACGCCACGCCGGCCGAGGTGGAGACCCGGTTCCGGCTGGTCATGGAGCGCGCCGCCGCCGCGGCGTACGACGACGGCCCGCAGGAGATCAGCTCCGGCGAGCTGACCATCGACGCCGGCGGGTACACCGCCCGGCTGCGCGGCCGCCCGCTCGACCTGACGTACAAGGAGTTCGAGCTGCTGAAGTACCTCGTGCAGCACCCCGGCCGGGTGTTCACCCGCGCCCAGCTGCTGCAGGAGGTCTGGGGCTACGACTACTACGGGGGCACCCGGACCGTGGACGTCCACGTCCGCCGGCTGCGCGCCAAGCTGGGCGTCGAGCACGAGCTGCTCATCGGCACCGTGCGCAACGTCGGCTACCGGTTCGACCCGCCCAAGGAGCGCCGCGGGTCCGACGAGCGCGCCGGCTACCCGCAGACCGCCGACCTGTAGCACCCGGATCCGACCGGGAGCGCGCGCCCCGGCCCGCGGCCGTCCGGCGCGCGCCCGGCCGGCGCCGCTCAGTCGGCCGTCGTCAGGCGCAGGCCGCCCAGCTTGCGGATGCCCAGCCACGCGGCACCCACGGTGACCACGGCGAGCAGCGTCAGCCCCACCGGCACGTTCACCGCGGAGGTGACGCCCCACGAGGCCGCCCGGTCGCCCAGCAGGGCCTCCGCCGGCGCGAGCGCCCACTGCCGCACCGACACGTCGCGGACCCCGGGCACGTACCCGCCGATGACGGCTTCCCAGAGCAGCGCGTACAGCAGCCCGACGATCACCGCGTTGCGGGTGAGCACGGACAGCGCGACGAACAGCGACGTGTAGCAGATCCCCGCGAGCAGCGCGGCCAACCCGTAGGCCTGGGCGAGGCGCAGCTGCTCGTCACCGGCGATCGCCGCCGCCGCCATGATCGGCAGCACGGCGAACACCACCGTCGCGGACAGGGCCACCGCCAGCTTGGACAGCAGGATGCGGCTGCGCGGTACCGGCTTGGCGAGCAGGTAGACGATCGAGCCGTCGTCGATCTCCGGGGCGATCACCCCGGTGCCGACCAGCAGGCACGTCAGCGGCAGCACCGTGCCCATCGCGAAGTTGCCCAGCAGGCTCGACGTCGCCCCGGTGGAAGCGTCGGACGCCCAGCGGGTCAGCGCGGCCAGGCCGAGCAGCACCACCGGCAGGGCCACCAGGAGCAGCGAGCGACGGCGGCCCAGCAGGCCGCTCAGGGTCAGGTCCATCACGACGAGGTTCATCGGGCCACCAGGTAGGCGAAGACGCTCTCCAGGGACTCGTCGGCGGGCGAGACCTCGAGCAGCCGGATCCCGCCGTCCCGTGCGAGCCGGGGCAGGGCGTGGGTGAAGCGACCGAAGTCCGACGTCTGCACGGCCAACGTGCCACCGCTCAGCTGGACGCCGTCCGCGGCGCCGTCGGCGAGCAGGGCCGCCGCGAGAGCGCGGTCGTCGCTGGACGTGATCGTGTACTGGTGCGGCCGCTCCGTCATCAGCCGGCGGATGCGCCGGTAGTCGCCGGACGCCGCATGCCGCCCCGCCACCAGCACCTCGATGGTGTCGGCGATCTGCTCGACCTCCTCGAGGATGTGGCTGCTGAACAGCACCGTGCGCCCCTCGGCGGCGAGCGCGCGCAGCAGGTCCATGAGGTGCAGGCGTTGCCGCGGGTCCATGCCGTTGAACGGCTCGTCGAGCAGCAGCACCGCCGGGTCGTGCACCAGGGCCGTCGCCATCTTGATGCGCTGCTTCATGCCCTTGGAGTAGGTGGCGATGGGCCGGTCCGCGGCGTCGGCCATGTCCACGGCGTCCAGCGCGCGGCGCGCGGCCGCGTCGGCGTCGCTCAGGCCGTGCAGCCGGGCGTTGGCCAGCAGGAACTGCGCGCCGGTCACCATGTCGTACATCGCCTCGGCCTCGGGGACCAGGCCGATGGCCCGGTAGACCTCGGGGTGGCGCCACACCGGCCCGCCGTCCAGCGTCACCGTGCCGGACGAGGGGGCGAGGAACCCGCCCATCATCGAGATCAGGGTCGACTTGCCGGCGCCGTTGGGGCCGAGCAGACCGGTGATGCCCGGTCCGATGGTCATGGTGACGTCGTTGACGGCGACGACGCTGCCGTACCAGCGCGACACCCGGTCGAGCAGGATCGCGCTCACAGCCCGGCCCCCTTCCGGTAGCGACGCAGCACCAGGCCGCCGCAGGCGGCCACCACCGCGAGGTAGACCAGCACGAACGGGACCGCCTGGTCGTTGGTGAAGGGGGCGAACTGGCCGAGCGCCGGCGTCACACCCAGCACCAGCACCGCGAGGCCGTCCACCAGCCGGAACGGGTCGAGGACGCCGGCCAGCGCCGCGAGGTTGTCGGACCCCATCTCGCTCGCCAGCCCGGAGAGCGCCACCGAGACTCCGGCGACGACGACGAGCAGGGTGATGATCGCGGCGACGCCGATGCCCCGCCGGGGGGTCGCCGCGGCGATCACCAGACCGAGGGCGGCAAGCAGCACCGCGAGCAGCAGCGAGGCGAACAGACCACCCAGCCAGCCGACGATCTGGTCGCCGACGGGCAGCTTGGCGAGCAGGCCCGCGATCATGAGCAGCGTCTGCGGGACCACCATCGCGGCGAACAGGGCGATCGCCAGCCCGCCGTAGCGCGCCAGCACGTAGTCGGTGCGGCGCATCGGGCGGGACAGGTACAGCGGCATCACGCCGTAGCGCAGGTCGCGCGAGACGGCGTACGGCGCCGCACCGGCGACGAACAGCGACAGCGGCAGCCAGAACTGCGACAGGTACTGCGTGTAGGACACCGGCAGCTCCTTGCCGCCGGTGAGCAGCACGACGAGCCCGATGACCACCGCCGGCACCGCGAGGATCGCGACGATGATCCAGGGCATCACCTTGGCGCGTGCCGGCCGGCCCAGGCCGAAGGCGCCGCGCACGGTGTCGAGCAGCAGCGACCGCACGATCCAGCCGCGTCCCAGGCGGACGCCGTCGTCGTGGCGGTAGCCGATGTCGTGGATGACGTCAGTGGGCGGCGCAGCGGGTTGCGGCGCGACGGGCGCGGACCCGGGCACCGGCGCCGGCCGTGGTTCCGGGCTCGGCACGGGCGAGGTCAGGTCGGTCATCGGGCCACCTCCCGGAACATGTCCGTCAGGTGGTGGCGCCGGCGCTGCATCCGCACCAGGCCGACGCCGAGGTCGGCCACCACGGACTGCACCACGTCCAGCTCGGACTCGTCGGTCAGGGTCACCACGAACCGCTCGTCGTCCCCGGCCTCCACCGCGACGCCGGCGGCACGCAGCCGCTCGACGACCTCGGCGGCGCGCTCGCCCACCTCGACCAGCAGGCCGCCGCTGCGGGCGGTCGCCTCGGCGGTGGACGTCGAACGCGTCAGCACACCGCCCTCGATGACCACCACGTGGTCGGCGATCCGCTCCAGCTCGCCCAGCAGGTGGGAGGTGACCAGCACCGAGATGCCGAAGTCGGTGCCGACGCGGCGGACCAGGTCGAGCATCTCGTCGCGACCCGCGGGGTCGAGGCCGTTGGTGGGCTCGTCGAGCAGCACCAGGCGGGGGTCGTGCACCAGCGCCTGCGCGAGCTTGACCCGCTGCCGCATGCCGGTGGAGTAGCCGCCGATCGGCCGGTAGCGCTCCTCGTAGAGGCCGACGTGGCGCAGCGTGTCGGCGGTGCGCTCGCGGGCCGTGGTGGTGGGCAGGCCCGACATCCGGGCCATGTGCACGACGAGCTCGGTGGCTGACATGTCCGGGGGCAGGCAGTCGGACTCCGGCATGTAGCCCACCTGCTGCCGGATCGCGAGCCCGTCGGTGCGCGGGTCCAGCCCGAAGATGGCCGCCTCGCCGGAGGTCGGCGGCAGCAGGCCCAGCAGGATCTTGATCAGCGTCGTCTTGCCCGCACCGTTCGCGCCGACGAGGCCGACGACACCGGTGGGGATCTCGACCGTGAGGTCGGACAGCGCGGTGACGGCCCCGAAGGTCCGCGTGAGGCTGGTGGTGACGATGACGGGCCCGGCGATCACGGGTCCGTCGGCGGCGTGCCGGTGGGCAGCGCCGGCCACGCCGGGCGACGCACCGGGCGGGCCCGCATGCGTCGAGCCGCGTCCGTGGTCCATGGGTGCCACCCTTCCGTCGTCGTCGGCCGCCCGCAATGGGGTACTCCCCCGAGTGAACCCTGAGATCGCACCGGCCCTCCGGACGGCGCGGTCGGGGTCTAGCTGCCGCGGTGCTCGAACAGCACCGCGCCGGAGTCGTCGCGGATCACCGCCCGCGGGGTCCCGGACACGTCCAGCTCGACGAGCAGCGCGGCCGATCCGTCCGCCGCCTGCGCGCGGTACACGTACCGCGTCGAGGTCAGCTCCACGGCCGCCGTGCGCGCGCTGACCAGCCACGGGTGCCGTCGCCGCAGCCCGATCAGCTGCTGGTGGGCGCGGTAGATGCCCCAGCCGTCCGGTGCGAGGTCGGCCGGTGTCGCGGGGAACGCCGGCCGCACCGCGTCGTCGCCGCCCTCCCGCTCCTCCTTGACGGCGACGAAGCCCTGCTCGTCGCCGTAGTAGACCGTCGGCACACCACCGACCGTCGCCAGCACGACGGCCGCCAGCACGGCGGCGTCGGACCCCACCCGGGCGGCGATCCGGGTCACGTCGTGGTTCCCGACGAAGGTGGCCGGCACGAACGTGTCGAGGAAGCCGTCGTGCCGCTGCAACGACCAGTCCAGCTCGAAGAAGTTGCGGTCGAGCAGGCTGGACCAGATCGCCTTCCACAGCTCGTACTGCGTCACCGAGTCCATGCCCGAGGCGGCGACGACGTCCGCGTAGTCCCCGTGCAGCACCTCCCCGACGATCCACGCGTCCGGGTGCCGCTCGCGCACGGCGGGCAGCACCCGCGCCCAGAACGCCGGCGGCACCGCGTACGCCGCGTCCAGCCGCCAGCCGTCGGCGCCGCGGTCCAGCCAGTGCGCCATGACGTCCGTGACGTAGGTCGCCACCGCCGGCTCGTCGTGGTTGAGCGCCACCAGGGAGTCGTGGCCCTCGAACACCGCGGGCCGGGGGCCGCCGGGGGCGTCGTAGTCGATGCGGAACATCCGGGCATGGACCCCGTCCGGTCCCTCGGCGAGCGCGCGGATCACGGCCGGGTGCTCACGGCCCACGTGGTTGAACACCCCGTCCAGCAGCAGCCGCAGGCCGCGCGCGCGGCAGACTTCGACGAGCCGGTCGAAGGCTGCCTCGTCGCCGAGCCGCGGGTCCAGGCGCAGGTGGTCGACGGTGTCGTAGCCGTGGCTGGTCGAGGCGAACACCGGGCCGAGCGCCAGCCCGTTCACGCCGAGCTCCACGGCGTAGTCCAGCCAGGGCAGCAGGCGGTCGAGCCGGCTGCCGCGCGGCGGTGCGTCGTCGGCCGGCGGCGCGTCGGCTTGCGGCGATGCGTCGGCCTGCGGCGGTGCCTCCGCTTGCGGCGGCGCGTCGGCGGGCGTGCGCACCGGCGCCCCCACGAATCCCAGCGGGTACACCTGCCACCACACGACGTGCTGCACCCAGTCCACGGCGCCTCCTCCCGACCGTCCGGCTGCCCACGCTAGCGATCCCGGTGCCCCGCCGACGGCCGCGACAGCAGCGCCGAACGGCCGCGACAGCAACGACGTGCGCCGCCCGACGTGGTCCGCCGACGCCCGGGGCGCGGTAGGTTCGGCACCGATGACTCCCGTGGACTCCGCCGAGCTCGCCGTCGACGGGCCCTGGCAGCACCGTTTCGTGCCGGCCAACGGCGCGCGGTTCCATGTCGCCGTCGCCGGGCCCGACGATCGCGACGCGCCCCTCGTCGTCCTGCTGCACGACGTGATGCAGGACTGGTGGTCGTGGCGCCACCAGCTGCCGCGGCTCGCCGACGCCGGCTACCGCGTCGCCGCCATGGACCTGCGCGGCACCGGCGGCTCCGACAAGCCGCCGCACGGCTACGACGTGCCCACGCTGGCCACCGACGTGGCGCGCGTGGTGCGCTCCCTCGGGGCGGACGAGGCCGTACTGATCGGCTCCGGAACCGGCGCCGGCGTCGCCTGGACCACCGCAGCGATGCACGGCGACGTCGTCCTCGCGATCGGCGCGCTGTCCGCCGCGCACCCCCTGGACGCACACAGCGCCCCGCTGCGGCCGGCGGCCGCCCGGCACCTGGCCTACGCGCTGCTGCCCTCGCTGCCCGAGCGCTCGCTGACGCAGCGCGGACTGCTGCCGCGGCTGCTCGCCACGTTCGGTGGTGGCCACGGCTGGCCCGACGCCGCGACCGTGCACCGCTACCGCCGCGCGCTGCAGGTGCCGTTCGCCGCGCACAGCCAGCTGGAGCAGGTGCGCTGGCTGGTCCGGTCGGCACCCCGGCTGGACGGTCGCCGGTACCACGCCGCCTTCGACGACGTCCGGCCGGTGCCCGTGCTCCACGTGCACGGCGACGCCGACGGGGTGCGCACGGCGACGAGCGTGCGGCCCAGCCAGCGGGCGATGGCCGGCGCCGCGTCCTACCGGTGGGAGCTGGTCCGCGGACGGGGCCACTACCTGCCGGAGGAGGCGCCGGACCTGGTCGGCGACCTGCTGCTCGACTGGCTGGCCGAGGTCGTCCGCGACCCGGCAGCGCCGCCGCCCCGCAAGCAGCGCTAGGGCGGCACCGCCGGACCCCGGTGGTCGGGGTCAGCCCTTGACCATCTCCGAGGCGCGCACCGGGTCGCTCTCGCCGATGCCGGCCGAGGGGCACATCGACGCCACCGGGCACGCACCGCACGCCGGACGCCGGGCGAAGCACGTGCGCCGCCCGTGGAAGATCAGCCGGTGACCGGCCATCACCCAGTCCCGACGCGGTAGCAGGGCCGTGACGTCGGTCTCCACCTGCACCGGGTCCTCGCTGGCGGTGTAGCCGAGCCGGTTCGACAGCCGCAGCACGTGGGTGTCCACCGGCAGGCCAGGCACACCGAAGGCGTTGCCGAGCACGACGTTCGCCGTCTTGCGCCCGACGCCGGGCAGCGTGACGAGATCGGACATCCGGTCTGGCACCTGGCCGTCGAAGCGCTCCACCAGCTCCCGACCCAGTCCCTGGACCGCGCGGCTCTTGGCGCGGAAGAACCCGAGCGGCCGCAGGATGTCCTCCAGCGCCTCGGGGCCGGCGCCGGCGAGGGCAGCGGCGTCGGGAAAACGGCCGAACAGCTCGGGTGTGGCCGCGTTCACCCGCACGTCCGTCGTCTGGGCGGACAGCACGGTCGCAACGAGGAGCTCGAGCGGGGAGCGGAAGTCCAGCTCGCAGCGGGCGTCGGGGTAACGCGCCGCCAGAGCGCGGTCGACCCGGCGGGCCCGGCGGGTCCGGGCAAGTGACGTCTCGTCGGCAAGCACCCGCGCAGCGTACGGCGCATTGCTCCCGGCGAGTGATCTTCGGCGCGGGACGGCCCCGAATCCTCAAGGTGGCGACACACCGACCCGAATCAGGACGGGCAGGGCGAGCCGGAAGGACCGAGCATGGCTGTGGTCGTCGAGCAACGCGCCCGTGCACTGCGCCTGGACCACCGCGCGCTGCGGTCCGAGCGGGTGCGGGTGGCGTGGTGGCGACGACTGGTGCGCGCGCAGCTCGACCTGGTCGTCGCGCGCACCATCGGTCCGCAGGCCCTCGGTGAGGACATCGCCTTCCAGCTGCCGATCGACATCGGCATCGACGTGCCCCGACCCGCCGAGCTGGCCGCCGTGCTCGATGCGCGGGTGCCGGGCCAGGACGTGCTCCGGCTGGAGGAGCTGCGTGCGCTCGACCGACGCCTGGCCCGCTACCAGGACGGTGTGGAGCAGGCCCTGCTGCAGACCACGGACGCCCTGATCGACCAGCTGGCCACCGCGCCCGAGCACCTGCTCGGCCGCGTGCCCGACCACGCCAGCCGGGACTGACCTCGCACCGCGGCGCCGCTGCCGTTTTCCGGCCCGGCAATGCACACTGGGGGCGGCGGGCACGCTCCGCTCGCGCGCGACCGGGACGAGGAGGCTGGCCGTGGACGATCCGGTGCTGTCCGCACCCCTGTTCGCCGGCCTCGATCCGGCCTCGGCCCGAGGCATCGTCGGTTCGCTGGTCACCCTCAACGTCGCGCGCGGCGACCTCGTCTTCCACGAGGGCGAGCCCGGTGACTGCCTCTACCTGGTGCGCGACGGCAAGGTCAAGCTGGGCCGCCGCTCCGGAGACGGCCGGGAGAACCTGCTCGCCGTCCTCGGGCCCGGGGAGATGTTCGGCGAGCTGTCCCTGTTCGACCCGGGACCGCGCACCTCGACCGCCACCGTGGTCGCCGACGCCCAGCTGCTGCAGATGGGCCACGACCAGCTGGCGCGCTGGCTGACCGCCGCACCGGCGATCGCCGAGCACCTGCTGCGGGCGCTGGCCCGGCGGATGCGGCGCACGAACGAGGCGATCGCGGACCTGATCTTCACCGATGTGCCGGGCCGGGTGGCCAAGGCGCTGCTCGACCTGTCCACCCGGTTCGGGGAGCCGACCGAGGACGGCGTGCGCGTGGCGCACGACCTCACGCAGGAGGAGCTGGCGCAGCTGGTCGGTGCCACCCGCGAGTCCGTCAACAAGGCGCTGGCCGAGTTCACCGCGCGCGGCTGGACGCGCCGCGACGGCCGCGTCGTCGTCCTGCTCGACATCGAGCGGCTGGAGCACCGCGCCCAGTAGGCGCCGACGCGCGATCATCGGTCCGAGCACGCGCCAGACGATGCCGCGCAGGTCAGACGGGTGCGGCGCAGGTCAGACGGGTGCAGCGCAGGTCAGACGGTCCAGCGCGGGTCAGACGACCTCGACGAGGAGCTCCACCTCGACCGGCGAGCCGAGCGGCAGCGCCGCGACGCCGACCGCCGACCGGGCGTGCACCCCGGCGTCGCCGAGCAGCTCGTGCAGCAGGTGGCTGGCGCCGTTGAGCACGGCCGGCTGACCGGTGAACGCCGGGTCGCTCGCGACGAAGCCGACCACCTTGACCACCCGCACGATGCGGTCCAGGGCGGCCGCCGGCGTCGTGCCGTCCTCCGCGGCGAGCAGCGCGCCGACCGCAGCGAGGGCGTTGAGCGCAGCGGTGGCGGCCAGCCCGGCGGCGAGCTGCGGGTCGACCTGCCCCTCGCCGGTGCCGACGACGCCGATCACGGGCAGCGTGCCGTCGACGAAAGGCAGCTGGCCCGAGGTGTGCACCCAGGTCCCGGTGCGCACGGCGGGCACGTAGGCGCCGACCGCCGCCGCGACGGCCGGCAGCTCGAGCTCGAGGTCGGCGAGGCGCGCCGCGACCCTGCTCACGCCTGGACCGGGCGCTTCAGGTAGGCGACGAGCCCACCGTCGGGGCCTTGGATGACGGTGACGAGCTCCCAGCCGTCCGCACCCCACTGGTCGAGGATCGCCTTGGTGGCGTGCACGATGAGCGGAATCGTCGAGTACTCCCAACGGGTGGTCATGAGCGCCACCCTAGGCGACGGCTCAGCCGACGCGCAGCGCCTCGTCGTCGACCGTGCTCAGCTCGGCCTTCCACGAGCGCACCTCGGGACGTCGGCGCAGCAGCGCGCGGCGCTCCCGCTCGGTCATGCCGCCCCAGACGCCGAAGTCCGTGCGACTGTCCAGCGCATCGGCCAGGCACTGCAGCCGCACGGCGCACGCCAGGCACACCGCACGCGCCTCGCGCTGCGCCGGTCCCTCGACGAAGAGGGTGTCCGGTGACACCTTGCCCGACCCGCAGGATGCGCTCGCGGTCCAGTGCCCGTCTCGAGTCGCCACGTCTGCCGAACCCCCCGGTCTCTTCGGGCAACCGTTTGCCCCCCCGATCGCAAGGTAGCGGCTCGACTGCGCGATGACGAGGGCCGGATGGGTACATTCCGGCAGGTGGGACGCCTAGGAGCGCTCCCAGTCACCCAGTCGGACGAGCCGACGGCGGTGGTTGCCCCGGGCAGACCCTGCGTGCGCCCGCTCACCGGGGGCCGAGTGCCTCCGCCACGGCGGGCCCGGAGTGGATCGGCGGGGATGTGCAGGTCCCGTGCAGGTCGGCCCTCGCCCTGACGACCCTGGGCGACGTGCGGGGGTCGCCGACTACCGTAGGGCCCATGTCGACTCGCCCCCGTTCGCGCGGCCGCACGCTGGGCGCCGCGCAGGCGCTGGCACTGCTGCTCTCGTTCGTCCTCGTCGCAGGGATCGGAGGCGTGCTGGCCGCGGGGCTCGCCCTGCCGGGGGTCGCGCTGGCGAACAGCACGACAGACCTCACGGTGCAGGCGTTCGACGAGCTGCCGACCGAGCTCGAGCCCGGTCCGCTGCCGCAGAAGTCGGAGATCCTGGCGGCGGACGGCACGCTGCTCGCCACCTTCTTCAACCAGAACCGCGTCGTCGTGCCGCTGTCGGAGATCGCGCCGATCATGCAGAAGGCCGTCATCGCGATCGAGGACAAGCGGTTCTACGAGCACGCCGGCATCGACCCCCAGGGCATGGTCCGCGCGGCGGCCAAGGGTCTGCTGGGCGTCGGCAAGGAAGGCGCCTCCACCCTCACTCAGCAGTACGTGAAGAACGTGCTCATCGAGCAGGCGCTGGCCATCGAGGACCCGACGCAGCAGGCCGCCGCCCTGGCCGCGGCGAAGGAGAACGACGGCCCCGAGGGCTACGCGCGCAAGCTGCGCGAGGCGAAGCTGGCGATCGCGCTCGAGAAGCGGATGACGAAGGAGCAGATCCTCGAGGGCTACCTCAACATCGCCCAGTTCGGCCGCTCGTCGATCTACGGCGTGGAGTCCGCCGCGCAGTACTTCTTCCGCAAGTCCGCCAAGGACCTCAACTACCTCGAGGCCGCGACGATCGCCGGCGTCACGCAGAGCCCCACGAAGTGGGACCCCGAGCTCAACCCCCACAACTCGCAGAACCGCCGCAACGTCGTGCTGAAGACGATGTACGACCAGGGCTACATCACGCAGCAGGAGTACAGCGACGGCGTCTCCACGCCGATCGAGAGCACCCTGAACATCACGCCGATCCGGCAGGGCTGCATGGCCGCCGGTGAGAAGGTCGCCGGGTCCGGCTTCTTCTGCGACTACGTGACGAAGATCCTGCTCAACGACACCGCCTTCGGCGCCGACCTGGCCACCCGCAAGCGCAACCTGTACAAGGGCGGCCTGACCATCACCACCACGCTGATCCCCGCCGAGCAGCAGATCGCGGACGCCGAGGTGAAGGCCGGCGTCCCGGTCGACGACCCGTCCGGGGTGGGCAGCGCGATCGTCTCCGTCGAGCCGGGCACCGGCAAGGTGACCTCGATGGCGCAGAACCGCAACTACACCGCCGTGCAGAACGCCGGGCCCACCGAGACATCGGTGAACTGGAACACCACCAACGAGTACGGCAGCGCCAGCGGCTTCGCCCCCGGGTCGACCTTCAAGCCGTTCACCCTCGTCGAGTGGCTGAAGCAGGGTCACAGCCTCACCCAGACGTTCGACGGCGCGCGCAAGCCGATGAACCAGAACAGCTTCACGGCGTGCGGCGCGCCCTACTCGGTCAACGGCATGTGGACGCCCCGCAACTCCGAGGGGCAGGGCGGCGTGATGAACGCCATCGACGCCACGCGGAACTCGGTGAACTCGGCCTACCTGGCGATGGCCCAGCAGCTCGACCTCTGCGCGATCATGCAGGACGCCGCCGACCTCGGGGTGCAGAAGGCGGGCGGCAAGTCCGGCACGGGCAACATCGACGCCAAGCCGGCCAACGTCATCGGCTCGGACAGCGTGGCACCGCTGAGCATGGCGGCAGCGTTCGCCGCGTTCGCTGCGGACGGGGTGTACTGCGTGCCGATCGCCATCACCTCGGTGGTCGACGCGAACGGGACCTCACTGCCGGTGCCGCCCACGAACTGCCAGCAGAAGCTGGACCCGGACATCGCTCGTGGCGTGAACTACACGCTGAAGAACGTCTGGACCGGCACCGCCAAGGCCGTCGGAAACCCGGGGTTCCCCGCGGCCGGCAAGACCGGCACGACGAGCGAGAACGAGGAGAACTGGTTCGTCGGCTACACCCCGCTGAAGGCCACCGCGGTGTGGGTCGGCCACCCGGACCGCTGGTACAGCATGGGCGGGCAGACCATCAACGGGCACCGGTACACGTCCGGCCCCTACGGCTCGTCGATCGCGGCGCCGACGTGGAAGCGGTTCATGGTGCAGGCGATGGGGGGCCTCTCGGTGCCCGGCTTCACGACGCCCAGCGACCGGATCATCAACGGCGAGAAGGTGTCCGTCCCGAACGTCGTCGGCATGAGCCAGGATGCCGCGAAGGCCAAGCTCGAGGCCGCCAGCTTCCAGGTGAAGATCGACCCGACGGCCGTGAGCTCGGACCTGCCGGCCGGCACGGTCGTCGCGCAGAACCCGAGCGGCACCTCCACCAAGTACTCGGTCGTCATGCTGACGGTGTCGAACGGCGTCCCGCCGGTCATCGTCCCCGATCCCGGGGTGGGACCCTTCCCGGGTGGCCCCGACCCCGGAGGTCGCGGTAATCCCCCGAAGCCCAACGGGACCGGCGGGTGACCCGCAGCCGTCCCACGGCTGATCACGGGCCCGGCCCGGGCGCGTCCCGGGCCGGCACCCTCGGCGCCGCGGCGGCCGTCGGCGCGCTCGGTGCGCTCGCCTGGGGTGCCCTCGTCGAGGTCCGCTGGTACGCGCTGCGCGAGGTCACCGTGCCCGTGCTGCCCGAGGGTCAGCAACCGCTGCGCGTGCTGCACCTCTCCGACCTGCACCTGACACCCCGTCAGCGCGACAAGGTGGCCTGGATCCGCGACCTGGCGTCCACCCGCCCGCACCTCGTCGTCGACACCGGTGACAACTGGGCGCACCTGGACGCGATGCCCACGCTGCTCGAGGCCCTCGAGCCACTACTGGCACTGCCGGGAGCCTTCGTGCTGGGCTCGAACGACATGGTGGGCCCGCAGGCGAAGAACCCGGCGCGCTACCTGCTCCCCGACTCCCGGTCCCGCGACGTCGAGCAGGTGGAGCTGCCCTGGCGCGAGATGGTCGGCCGGTTCACCGCCGCCGGCTGGCTGGATCTGGACAACCACCGTGGCGTGCTGGACCTCGACGGTCGACGGGTCAGCCTGGTGGGCACCGCTGACGCCCACCTCGACCTGGACCGGATGCCACCGGCCGGGGGCACCGACGACGCGCGCCGCGGCCCGGTCCCGGTGGACCTGCACGTCGGCGTGACGCACGCGCCGTACCGCCGGGTGCTCGACGAGCTGTGCAGCGACGGCGTCGACCTCGCGCTGGCCGGGCACACCCACGGCGGTCAGCTCGGCGTCCCCGGCTGGGGCGCCCTCACGACGAACAGCGACCTGAACACCCGGCGGGCCAAGGGCCTGCACGGCTGGCCGGGGCCGCGCCCGGACCGCTCCGGCGGCGCCGACTCGATGTGGCTGCACGTCTCGGCAGGCCTGGGCACCTCGCCCTACGCGCCGGTGCGGTTCGCCGTGCGGCCCGAGGCGACGCTGCTCACCCTCACCTCGCGCTGACGGGCTGCGTCGAACCGGGACGGCCGCCGACCCGGACCTCCCGGCGCGGCGCCCCCTGCCAGCCCGGTTTCTCCGGGGGGTCCTGCGTCGGCTATCCTTGCCAGGCTCAGCGGGGTGTGGCGCAGCTTGGTAGCGCGCTTCGTTCGGGACGAAGAGGTCGTGGGTTCGAATCCCGCCACCCCGACTCGATGAGTGGGGCCTCTGGTCAGCGGCAACGCGGCCAGGGGCCCTTCCTTTCGCCGCTTCCGTGGGATGGGGTGGACCACATGGGGTCCGACACCACGATCGATGTCGCCGAGCTGTTCGAGCTGCACGGCGCGAGGGTCCTCGCCTTCACGATGCGCATGCTGGGCAACCGGGCCGATGCCGAGGACGCGACCCAGGAGTCGTTCCTGAAGGCCCACCGGAGTGCGCACACGTTCACCGGCGAGTGCAGCCCGTCGACCTGGGTGTTCGCCATCGCCCGGAACACGTGCCTCGACGTGCTCCGCTCGCGGTCGCCGCGGTTGTTCGCCGACCTGGAGGAGATCACCACGCACGCCCGCGACGGCCGGGCCGACAGCTCCGGCGTCGTCGAAGACGCCGCAGCCGAGGCAGCGTGGCTGTGGCACGTCGGCGCTGTGCGGGAGGGCTGCCTCCTCGGCACGCTCGCGTGCCTGAGCACCGATCAGCGCTCAGCATTCGTCCTGCGCGTGCTGTGCGGAATGAGCACCACCGACACGGCCGTCGTGCTGGACCGATCCGAGAATGCAGTACGGGTGCTGACCCACCGCGCGCGCCGCCGCCTGAAGGCCTTCCTCTGCCGGAACTGCTCGATCTACAACCCGGCCGCGCCGTGCCGGTGCGAGGACCTCGTCGGGTTCTCCCTCGCCCATGGCTGGATCGGACCCGATGACCTTCAGGTGTCACGGCCTCAGGCGGCGGCAGTCGCCGGCCGGGTAGCCGCCGCAGTCAGCGACGTGGCCAGGTTGACCGCGCTCTACGAGTCGCTGGACGAGCCGAACCCCGGCCCTGAGCCCGCCGCGCGGATCCGGTCCAGGCTCCAGTCCCTGGACGACGCGCTGCTCGAACGTGCGGCCGAGAAATGACCAGGGGCGAGCACCGTCCAAGGTGACAGAGCCCGGCGTCCGGTCGGGCTCACCGCGGCACCCTCGGAGGCCCTCGTGCTCTTCTTCGTGAAGGTCCGGATCGACATCGACCAGATGGACGAGATGGGACGGCGACTGTCGGACGGCAGTCTCGATCGCAGCGCTCTGCGATCGACGCACTGCCACCGCTTCGACCCGGAGGTCGGACTGAACATCTGGGAGGCGGACTCCCCCACGGAGTTCTGGCAGCAGTTCGCCCCGCACCGCGCGTACTACCGCGATCTCCTCGAGGTCACGCCGGTGGTCACCTCACGGGAGGCGATGCAGCTGCTGCTGGAGTCCCGGTGAGCAGGCGTGGGTTCGAGTCGGGTCGCGGTGAGTCCGGCTCGGTCCCGCTGGGTAACGGCAGTCTCCCGATGTCGCCGGGTCAGGACCGCTGGCAGTCGCACGGGACATCGGAGTATTCCCTGGTGGTGTCGTCCCTGGTTGGATCGGGGGATCGTCCACGATCACCCCTGGAGGAGCCCATGAACGCACGAGTCCGTGCCGCGGCCGTGTCCGTCCTGGCGGTTGCCGCGCTGGTGGCGGCACCGGTCAACCCGGCCGTTGCTGCGTCCTGCGTGAAGGCGACGACCACGGGGGCGTCGACCTGCTTCTACCCGACGGGGGAGAAGGTCACGGTCACCGACACCAAGTCGGATGGTCGGCGGGCGGGCGCCAGGCTCTGGTTCAGGGACGACGAGGGCTACGACTACACGCGCCTGTGCCAGAACACCAAGGGCTACAACACCACGGTGACGTGCGACTACGACTTCCCTGAGGACTGGTACGTGCGGATGTACCCGGGCACCTGCGACGGGTCCACGGTCGACTGCAACGTCGCGAGCAACTGGAAGTGGGGATCCTACGAGGTCGCCTACACCTGAGCCGTGCCACTGAGGACCGCCTGCCCCTGGCGGCTGATGGTCGCGTCCGGCGGTGGGCTCGTCGAAGAAGAGCAGGTCCGGCTCGTGCAGGACTGCGCGCCCGACGGGCAGTGACACATGCCCGTGCTCAGCTCGCCAACCTCTGCGCGAGGCCGTCGAGGATGCAGTCCAGCCCCCAGGTGAACCTGGCGTCCAGGTTGATCGTCGTGAGGTAGCCGGCCACCTCGGCCAGGTGCGGGAACCGGTCGGGCCCCAGCTCGTCCAGCTCGGCCGTGACGACGTCCATCGCGTCGGCCGGCGTGCCGCCGAGCGCCTCGACCGCCCGCATCGGCTCGATCTCCTGCACGACGAAGCCCTGGACGTGGGCCACGTAGACCAGGTGCAGAGCTGCGGCGGCCTCGTCCGGAGGGAACCCGCCGGCCCGGAAGATGCCGAGGGCCCGGTCCATCAGCGCGGCGGCGTTGGTTCCGATGATGAAGCGCCCACTGACCACCCGCGCCGCGTCGCGCCGGGACTTCAGGTGGTCGCGGTAGGCGTGCGCCATCACGCGCGTCTGCTCACGCCAGTCGGCGTCAGCGGGGACATCGAGCTCGAGCCCGACGAGCAGAGCGTCGGCCAGCAGGTCGAGCAGCTCCTCCTTGTGGGCCACGTGCCAGTACAAGGACGCGGCCTGCACGCCGAGCTCGGCGGCCACCCGCCGCATCGACAGGCCGTCGAGGCCGTCCCGGTCCAGGACGACGAGCGCCGCCGCGACCAGCGCGTCCCGGGTGACGGCCGGGGTCTGGTCGCTCTGCGACCGGGCTCGTCGCGCCATCGCGGGCCTCCTCTGCTCGGGTACTTGCAATCTAACACCGTTAGTGCCACCCTAACACCGTTCAGTGATCACTAACACCGTTAGGGAACGAGATGCGCACCCCTCTTGACGCCCGCCGTCGCTCCTTCGTGCTCGCCACGCTCTGCCTCGCCCTCTTCATGGCCATGCTCGACAACGTCGTGGTCAGCAACGCCCTGCCCAGCATCTCAGCCGACCTGCACGCGGGGATGACGGGCCTGCAGTGGGTGATGGAGGGCTACAGCCTGGTCTACGCATCCCTGCTGCTGCTGGGCGGCACCCTCGGCGACCGGCTCGGCCGCCGTCGGGTGTTCGTCTCCGGCTTGGTCCTCTTCACCGCCGGGTCGCTCGCCTGCGCCCTCGCCGGCTCGCTCCAGCTGCTCGTCGCGGGGCGCGTCGTCCAGGGTCTGGGCGCCGCGCTGCTCACTCCGCAGTCGCTCGCGATCCTGCGCGCAACGTTCGACTCCGAGCGTGAGCGCGCCCGGGCGATCGGGGTGTGGAGCGGCGTCTCCGCCCTGGGTCTTGCCCTCGGGCCCGCGATCGGCGGACCCCTGGTGACCGCGTTCGGCTGGGCCAGCGCGTTCTGGATCAATGTCCCCGTCGGCGTCGTCGCGCTGGGCCTCGCCCTGTGGGTCCTGCCCGCTGACGCCGGTCACCGCGGGCGCGTCGACCTACTCGGCCAGCTCGCCGGCACCGCCGCCGTGGCCGGCGTGGTCTTCGCCCTGGTCGAGGCCCCGAGCCGGGGCTGGACCTCCGCGACGGTGCTCGCCAGCGCCGGTCTCGGCCTCGTCGGCCTCCTCCTGTTCGTCCCCGTCGAGCTGCGCGCCGAACGTCCGATGCTCGACGTGCGGCTGTTCCGCGACCGGATCTTCGCCGGCGCCGCGCTGAGCGGCTTCGTCGTGAGCTTCGGGATGTTCGGCGTGCTCAGCTACCTCGGGCTGTACATGCAGTCGGTGCTCGGCTGGTCCGCGGCGTCCGCCGGCTTCGCCTCGCTGCCGTCGACGGGGCTCATCGTCGTCGCCGCGCCGCTGGCGAGCCGGATGGCGGTCCGACGGGGCTCCCGCACGCCGCTCGTCATCGGGCTCGCGCTCTGCGCGGCGGGCGTCGCGATCCTGTCCCGGGCGGGCGCGACGTCGAGCTACGCCGACTTCTGGTGGGCGCTGCCGCTCATCGGGGCGGGCATGGGTATGTCCTTCAGCCCGATCACCATCGCGGTGATGAGCCGCGTCCCTGCGGCGAAGGCCGGCATGGCGTCGGCGACGACGAACGCGACCCGCGAGCTCGGCGGCGTCGCCGGCATCGCCGTCATGGGCACCCTCATCACCTCCCGGCTGGGGTCGGTGCTCCCGGGGCGCCTGGCCGCGGCCGGTGTCCCGGCCGGCACCGCGCGCGCGGTGGTCGACGCCGCCACGGCCGGCGGCGCAGGCGGGATCGCCCCGTCCGCCGGCGTGCCGCACGCGATCTCCTGGGCCGTGGCGCTCTCGTTCACCGACGGGCTCCGGTTCGCCCTGCTGACGGCAGCGCTGGTGCTGTTTGTCGGAGCCCTCGTGGTGCTCCGTCAGATGCGGCCGGAGAGCAGTGCGTCACGCATCCAGGCAGGCCAGGACCAGGAGCCGGTGGCGGTGCTCGTCGACGCGGCCCGGGACTAGGCCGGCGTCCGGCGCCCCTCGGCATTCGTCGCAGCCGCAGGGCAGGACACCGCGCGCACTGCCCTCGCGGCGCACGCGGGGTCCGGCTAGATGCCGCTGACCCCGAGCAGTCGTCCGACGCCCCAGGTCACGGCCATGGCGGCAGCGCCACCCACCACCAGCCGGAGCACGGCACGCCTCTTGCCCGCGCCGCCGAGGCGGGCGCTGACGGTGCCGGTGACCACGAGCGCGAGGAGCACCGCGACGAACGTCACGATGATCCGGATGTTGGCGGGCGCCAGCGTGATGGCCACGATCGGCAGGATCGCCCCGGCGGTGAAGGCCGTCCCGGACGAGATCGCGGCATGGGAGGGGTTGGTAAGGTCGTTCGGGTCCAGGCGGAGCCCGGCCTCGATGTGCGCGGCGAACGGGTCGAGCGCGGTCAGCTCCGCGGCGACGGCGTACGCGGTCTGCGTGGACAGGCCCTTGCCGCGGTAGACCCCGGCGAGGATCTCCAGGGCGCCGTCGGAGTGCTCGGCGAACGCCTGCCGCTCCCGCTCGATGAGCGCTCGCTCGGCGTCCCGCTGGCTGCTGACGGAGACGTACTCCCCGAGCGCCATCGACACCGCCCCCGCGACCACACCGGCGACACCCGCCGTGACGATCGGCCCGATTGCGGTGGTCGCCCCGGCGACACCGACCACCAGTCCCGCGGTGGAGATGATGCCGTCGTTCGCGCCGAGCACGCCGGCGCGGAGCCAGTTGAGCTTGGCGGCGTGGCTGGTGCCGCCGGTGGTGGTCGGCTCCCCGGTGGGCGGGTGCGGGTCCATGGGGGCCGGGGCGCCGAGTGGGGTCATGAATCCGACGCTAGTTGGCGCACCGAGGCTCCGACCAGCAAGGACAGGCTCCGCTGGCCCCGCTCCCCGCCCCGCCGGGCTCGACCGTCAGCCGTTGGCCGGGGTCGCGCCCATGTCCTCGGACCACACGGCCGTGGCACCGCTGTGCCCGATGCGGACGGCCTGGACCACTGTCCCGGTCGAGGCGACGACCGCGGCCACCGCGAGGACGACGGCCACCCACGCCGGCGCGCGCCGCGTGGTCGCCGTGCGCTCGTCCCAGTACCACCACAGCATCACGGCGGCGACGACGACCAAGCCCGCCACCCAGGGCAGGAGGCCCTCGGCGAGCTGGGCGTGCGTCTCGATGAGGGCGTTCCCGCCGACCCGCTCCTCCAACGACTCACCCGACTCGGTGGAGATGGGGATGAGGACCAGGGCGATCAGGGCGAGCGCCAGCGGCAGGAAACGGGCCCACTTGCGGAACCTGGGCCACAGGGCGGCGAGCGTCACGGCAATCGCCGCGGCGGGAACCATCACCTCGGTCGCGTGGACGATGAGGGGGTGCAGCGGCAGTCCAAAGAATGTGTCGAACAACGGACTCTCCATTCGGTTCGCCCCGACGACATCACCTGACGGCGGGCCGACAAGCCGGTGCGACACAGAGCATATCTACGTACGTCAGAGCGGCCGTCCACGGCCCCGCTAAGCGCGTCCCGCCAGTCTGCTCGTACCCGTCGCCGTGCGCGCCACAGCCGCGCCGCCGTGCGCGGGTCACGCTCCACCGTCGCGGGCGGGTCACGCTCTGCCGTCGCGGGCGGGTCACACTCCACCGCCGCGAGCGGGCGTGCGCCGTCGGGGTCGTCACCACCCCCCCCCGTCGTGCACCGCGCGGGCGCCCGCCGCGCCCCCAGATCCATGCCGGGCGGCGCCGCGGACGGGCCGGGTGCGCGTGGGAGCATGTGCCCGTGACCGCTGATCAATCCCCTCCCGCGCGGTCGGCAGCCTCGGACCCGAGGACTCCGACATCGGACAGCTCGACATCGGACAGTCCGACATCGGACGCCCCGACGTCGGACACCGCCGGGCCGCAGCCGCCCGTGCTGCGACCGCCGGCTCACCCCTGGCGGCGGGCGCTGCTGCGCGCGGTGGTCTGGATCGCCATCACGGCGCTGGTCCTCTACGCGGTCCGGGTGCTGCGCCGGGTGGACTGGGCGTCGGTCGGTGACGCCATCGGGCAGCTCGTCTGGTGGCAGGCCCTGGTGCTGCTCGCGCTGGTCGCGGTGCGGCAGGTGTTCTCGTCCGGCCCGCTCGCCTTCTTCACCGAGGGCCTCGGGCTGCGCCGAGCGGTGGCGAACGACCTGGTGGGGACGCTGGTCGCGAACGTCACCCCGGCGCCGGCGGACGTCGTCGCCCGCGCCTCGCTGTTCCGGGCCTGGGGGATCGACGTCTCGCGCGGCCTGGCCGGGCTCGTCCTGAACTCGATCCTCTTCTACGCCGTGCGCCTCGCGCTGCCGGTGGTCGGCGCCCTGATCATGCTCTTCACCGTCGGCGACGAGACCGCCGTCGGCTGGACGGCCGTGGTGTCGGGCCTCGCCTCGGCGACCATCGTCGTCGCTCTGGCGATCGTCTTCCGAGGGTCCGCATCCGCCGCCGCCCTGGGACGCTGGGCCGGACGCACCGCGCGCCGGCTGCGGTCCAGCTGGCCCGGTCCCGAGCAGCTCGAGCAGCGCGCGGTGGACTTCCACGCGAACGTCGCCGACCGGTGGGCGCGGTACTGGCCGCACTCGATCGGCTCGCTGCTGGCGATGGCCATGACCGAGGCCGCGATCCTGCTGGCGGCGCTGCGGTTCGTCGGGGTGCCGCCGAGCGAGGCGCCATTGTTCGTCATCGTCGGCGCCTTCTTCTCGCTGTACCTGCTGATGGCGATGCCGTTCTTCGGCCTCGGCGTGCTGGATGCCGGGCTGGTCGCGCTGATCTCCGACAACGCGGCCGCTGATGCGTCGAGTCTGGTCGCCGGGGTCATCGTCTGGCGCGTCTGCGTGCAGCTGGTGCCGCTGGTCGCCGGCCTGTTCCCGCTCGCGTCGCTGCGCCGAGGCGAGCGCGCCACGGAGACTGCCGCGCCCGCCGCCTGACCGTCGGCGCACGTCCCCGTCCGCGTCCGCGGACCCGTCCCCGTCCCCGTCCCGCGTGCGGTGGGGGCTACGTCCAGCGGAACAGCCGGGCCGCCAGCGGGATGCCCACGGCGGCCCACGCGGCCATCACCAGCAGCTGCGCCGTGGGCAGCGGCGCGCCCACCCAGGCGGCGGTCATCGCCTGGCTCGCCGCCCCCAGCGGGGTCCAGGTCGCGATCGCCTGCACGGCGTCCGGCATCATCGGCAGCGGCAGCCACACCCCGGCGAAGAACATCGACAGCATGTACAGGGTCTGCCCCACGCCGTTCGCGGCGCCGACCGTCGGCGCCCAGGCGGCGACCAGGGCACCGAGCGCGAACGCGGACAGGGCCGCCAGCACGAATGCCAGCAGAACGACCCCGGGCCGGCGCGGCATCGAGATCCCCAGCAGCAGGCGCCCCGAGACCAGGGCGAGCGCCGCGGCGAGCAGCAGCGCGACGACGTACACGGCGACCAGGGCGACGAGCAGCCGCGCCGGCCCCACCGGCGTCGTCGACAGCCGACGCAGCACCCCGCGCTGCCGGTAGCCGGCGACCACCGCCGGGAACAGGGCGAGCGCCACGGTGGCCGCGGCCAGCGACAGCACGATCGGCGTGTACCCGGTGATCGCGGTGATGTCGGCCAGCAGCGGGTCGGACGTGTCGTACGGCTGGTCGGCCCACGGCATCACCAGACCGAGCACGGTGAGCAGCACCACGGGGAACGCCAGCGCGAAGAACATCGCGGCGGGGTCGCGGACGAACAGCCGCGCCTCGGAGATGACGAGCCGGGTGGTCGCCCGGCCCGGGCGGCGCCGGGAGCCTCCGCGGGCGGCGGGCAGGGCGGTGGTGGCGGTCACCTCAGGCCTCCGTCGAGACGGATGTGGGGGCGGCAGCGGTGCCGGCCGCGGGGCCGGCTGCGGGGGTGGCGGGTCGCGGCGGCTCGTCGTCGGTGAGCGAGACGAAGGCGTCGTCGAGCGAGGCGCGGTCCAGGCGCACGTCGCGCGACTGCACACCGACACCGGCCAGCGCGACGAGCACGTCCTGCACCATGCGGCCACCGCCGCGCACGACGAGCGCGCCGTCCTCGACGGCGGCGTCCCGGACGTCCGTCACCCTGGCGACTGCGGCGAGCAGCGCGTCGTCGGCCACCGCGCCGTCGGGGCGCACCCGCAGCACCTGCTCGCCCGCGGCGAGCGCGACCACCTCCTCGGGCGTGCCCACCGCCGCCACCCGGCCGGCAGAGATCAGCGCCACCCGGTCGCACAGCCGCTCCGCCTCTTCCATGAGGTGCGTGACGAGCAGGATCGTCACCCCGGCGTCCCGGATCGTCTCGACGACCGCCCACGCCTCGCGGCGGGCGAGCGGGTCCAGGCCGGTGGTCAGCTCGTCGAGGATGGCGACCTGCGGGCGGCCGACGAGTGCCAGCGCGACCGACAGCCGCTGCTTGAGCCCGCCGGACAGGTCGCGGAACGCGGTGCCGGCCTTGTCCGTCAGCCCGAGGAGGTCGAGCAGGCCGGCCGGGTCTGCGGGCTCGTCGTAGAACGAGGCGTACAGGTCCAGCGCCTCGCGCACCCGCAGCCGGTCGGGCAGCGCGCTCTCCTGGAGCTGGAGCCCGACGACCTCCCGCAGCCGGGCGCGCTGGGCACCGACAGCCGGGTCCAGCCCGAGCACGCGCACCGTGCCGGCGTCCGGCGTGCGCAGGCCCGCGATCATCTCGACCGTGGTCGTCTTGCCGGCGCCGTTGCGTCCGAGGATGCCGAAGATCTCGCCGCGCTCGACCGTGAGCGACACGTCGTCGACGGCCAAGGTGGCGCCGTAGCGCTTGCGCAGGTGCTCGACCTGCACGACGGGGCCGGTCATCAGGACGGGAGTGGTCATCAGGACTCCGGTCAGGACGTGGTGCGGATCGGGGCGGTACGGACCAGGGCGGCGTAGGCGGCGGCCGTCAGCGCGATCACCAGGGCCGCGGCGGCGGCCGTGGTCGTCACCTGCCCCGCGGTGGACGACGCCCAGCCGATCGGCAGCGGGCCGACCCAGCCGCCGGAGACGTACTGGACGACGATGATCGGCCCTACGGTCAGCGGCAGCGCGAGCGTGGCCCAGCCGCTGCCGACGCGCAGGTAGACGATGCCGACCAGCAGGCCGGCCAGGTTGGCGGTGACGAAAGTGATCGCGAGGTCGAGCAGCAGCACCCATGCCGGCGAGGCCTCGGTGGCCAGCTGGGCATCGGTGATCACGGACTCCCAGCCGAGCGAGCCGTGCACCGCGCGTTCGGCGAGCGCCATCCCGGTGAGCACCAGTGCGTAGGCCAGGCCGTTCAGCGCGCAGACGACGAGGGTCGCCCGCGCGAAGGTGCGCCGGGTGCGCCCCGACGCGACGGCCACCCGCAACGTGCCGACGACCAGCACGATCGCCTGCGAGAACGGGAACCAGATCGCCGCCTGGCGGGCGTACAGGGAGACCGCCACATCGACGCTGCCCAGCACGCGGTCCACCACCACGGTGGCGAGGACGAGGCACGGCACGGCGATCAGCCAGAACCAGCCGAGCATCCGCAGCTGGTGGGCGCCCAGGCGGCGGACCGTGCTCGCCAGCGGGCTTCGGCGCGCGACCGGTGCGCCGGAGGCGGCGCGGGCGGCCGAGGCCGGGACGCCAGGTGCGGCGGGTGCGCCCGTTGCGCTCCGCGAGCCCGGAACACCCGATGCACCTGGTGCACCCGATGCGCCCGGCACGGCGGTCGACGAGGCCGCGATCATCGGTTCTCCTCCCCGGTGACGACCGGCCGTCCGGTCAGGTGCACGATCAGGTCCTGCAGCGGCACCGGGCCCAGCTCGAGTCCGGCGGCGCGCGCGGTGGCGTCGTCGCCCGCGCCGAGACGGCCGTGCACGGTGGCGCGAGTCGTGCCGCCCAGCCGCTGCGTGGCGAGCACCCGCCGACCGGCGACGAACGCCTCGACGGCGGCGGACGGGCCGGTGACGGTGACCCCGCTCCCGCGCAGCACCTCGGCGTCGTCGGCGACGAGCACGCGCCCGGCGTCCAGCAGGACGACGTCCTCCAGCAGTCGGTCGACCTCGTCGATCAGGTGGCTGGACAGCACGACGGTGCGCGGGTGCGCGGCGTAGTCGGACACCAGCGCGTCGTAGAACGTGTACCGGCTCGGGGCGTCGAGGCCGAGGTGCACCTCGTCGAGGATCGTCAGCGGCGCACGCGAGGCCAGACCGAGGACGATGCCGAACGCGGAGCGTTGCCCGCGCGACAGCCGGCCCGGGCGCCGGTCACCGGCCAGGGCGAACCGGTCGAGCAGCTCGGCGGCGAACGCCGGGTCGAAGGTCGGGCGGGCGTCCGCCGCGACGGCGAGGTTGTCGGTGAGGCACCAGTCGTCCAGCACGTCGCCGGACTCGCGCACGAAGCACACGCCGGGTGCGACGCGCTCGCTCTCCCACGGGTCCTCGCCGTCGACGAGCACGGCGCCGGACGTCGGCCTGCGGAACGCGGCGAGCAGCGCCGCGAGCGTGGTCTTGCCGGAGCCGTTGCGGCCGAGCAGGCCGGTGATCGTGCCCGGTCGGACGTCGAGTGTGACGTCGTCGAGCGCGCGGAGGGGTCCGTAACGCTGCGTGACGGCGCGCAGCTGCACGCCCCACCCGACGTCCGTCGTCGTGGCGCTCATCGTGGGCTCCGCTCGGTCTCGGCGATCACGGCGGTCTCGGGGGTCACGGCGCTGCCGGCCGTCTTCGCGGCCGCGGCGCTCTCGGTGACCTCGGCGGTCCGGCGCGGCGCACTCCGGTCGCGCAGCCGGGCGACGACGTCCTCCACGGCCACCCCGAGCACGGCGGCCTCGTCGACCACCGGGTCGACGACCTCGGCGAAGAACCGCTCCCGGCGCCGGGCGAGCAGGTGCTCGCGGGCGTCAGCGGCAACGAACATGCCGACACCACGGCGCTTGTAGAGCACACCCTCGTCGACGAGCTCGGCGAAGGCCTTGGCCGCGGTCGCCGGGTTGATCCGGAACGTCGTGGCGTAGCCGGTGGTGGACATCACCTGCTCCTCCTCCCGCAGCGTCCCGCGGAGCACGTCCTCGCGGATCTGATCGGCGATCTGCAGGTAGAGCGGGTCACGACCGTCGAACACGCCCGCGCCTCCGGTCCGCCTCAGGGGTTCATTACATGACCAGTGAACCACCGAACCGCCGACTGGGCAAGGCACGTGCTGGCGCACGGGGTGGCTGGGCGGGCCGCCGCGCGCAGCGCACCGGCGGCGGGCCGGCCGGTCGTCGGGCAGGATCGGTCCCATGGGCGCTGTCGCCGACTACCTCGCGACCCTCGACGGGCCGTCCGCCGCGCTGCTGGAGCGGCTCCGGGCGCGCGCCCTGGCGCTGGTGCCGGACGCCGACGAGGGCACCAGCTACGGCATGGCGGCGCTGCGCCACCGCGGCAGGCCGCTGGTCGCGGTGCTGGCCACGAAGGGCGGGTACTCGGTGTACCCGTTCAGCTCCGCGGTGGTGGCCGATGTCGTCGCCGGCCTGCCGGATGCGGACGCGACGAAGGGCGGCCTCCGGTTCACCGCCGCCCGGCCGCTGCCCGACGAGTCCTATGACGCGCTGGTCGTCGGCCGTCGCGACGAGATCGACCGCGCGCTCGACCACTCCCCCCGGCCGCGCCTGACCGCGCCGGACGCCTCGGACGACGACCGCTCAGACGATCACGCCTGACGCCTCAGGCAGTCAGGCGATGCCGAACCGGCGGGCCGCCAGCAGCTCGGCCACCTGGATCGCGTTGAGCGCGGCGCCCTTGCGCAGGTTGTCGTTCGAGACGAACAGCGCCAGCCCACGACCGTCGCTCACGCCCTCGTCCTGCCGGATCCGCCCGACCAGCGACGGGTCGATCCCAGCCGCGGCCAGCGGCGTCGGGACGTCGCCGTCCGCCAGCTGCACGCCGGGGGCACCGGCCAGCAGCGCGTAGGCGCGCTCGGGGGAGATCGGCCGGTCGAACTCGGCGTTGATCGACAGCGAGTGGCCGGTGAACACCGGCACGCGCACGCAGGTCCCGGACACCAGCAGGTCCGCGATCTCGAGGATCTTGCGGCTCTCGTGCCGCAGCTTCTGCTCCTCGTCGGTCTCCCGCAGCCCGTCGTCGACAAGGGCGCCGGCGAACGGCACCACGTCGAACGCGATCGTCCGCGGGAACTTCACCGGCGCCGGGAAATCGACCGCCGACCCGTCGTGCACCAGCGCGAGCGTGTCCTGGCCCACCGCCGCGCGCACCTGATCGTCGAGCTCCCGCGCGCCCGCCAGGCCCGCGCCGGAAACGGCCTGGTAGGTGGACACGATCAGCCGACGCAGCCCCGCCTCGTCGTGCAGCGGCTTGAGCACCGGCATCGCGGCCATGGTGGTGCAGTTCGGGTTCGCGACGATGCCCAGGGGGATGTCGTCCAGCGCGCCCGGGTTGACCTCGCTGACGACGAGGGGCACCTGCGGGTCACGCCGCCAGGCCGACGAGTTGTCCACGACGATCGCGCCGGCGGCCGCGAACCGCGGCGCCTGCTCGCGCGAGGTCGCGCCGCCCGCGGAGAACAGCGCGATGTCGATGCCGGCGAGGTCGGCAGTGGCGACGTCCTCCACCACCACGTCCGTGCCACGCCACGGCAGCGTCCGGCCGGCGGACCGCGCCGAGGCGAAGTACCGCACCGACGCCACCGGGAAGTCCCGCTCGTCGAGCAGACGGCGCATCACGCCGCCCACCTGGCCGGTGGCCCCGACCACCGCCACGTTCAGCCCACCGCGTCCGGTTGCCATGACGTTCACCGCCCCGTCCCGCCGTAGACCACGGCCTCGCCCGACACCACGTCCAGCCCGAACGCCGTGTGCACCGCGCGCACCGCCTCGTCGAGCGAGTCGGAGCGGGTGACCACGGAGATCCGGATCTCCGAGGTGGAGATCATCTCGATGTTGATGCCGGCGTCCGCCAGCGCGGAGAACAGCTGTGCCGAGACCCCGGGGTGCGACTTCATGCCGGCGCCGATCAGGGACAGCTTGCCGATCGTGTCGTCGTACTCCAGCGACACGTAGCCCAGCTCGTCGCGGTGCTCCGTCAGCGACGTCGTCGCGAGCACACCGTCACTGGCGGGCAGCGTGAACGAGATGTCGGTGAGGCCGGTCTTCGCCGCCGAGACGTTCTGCACGATCATGTCGATGTTCACCCCGGCCGCCGCGACCACCGAGAAGATCTTCGCGGCCTTGCCCGGCACGTCGGGCACGCCGACCACCGTCACCTTGGCCTGCGAACGGTCGTGCGCGACGCCGGAGATGATCGGCTGCTCCATCGGGTCGGCCCCTTCCTGGGTGACGAGCGTTCCGGTGTGGGTGGTGAACGACGAGCGGACGTGGATCGGCACGTTGTAGCGCCGCGCGTACTCCACACAGCGCGCCACCAGCACCTTCGCGCCGCTGGCGGACAGCTCGAGCATCTCGTCGTAGCCGATCCGGTCGAGCTTGCGGGCGCCCGGGACGATCCGCGGGTCGGCGCTGAACACGCCGTCGACGTCGGTGTAGATCTCGCAGACGTCGGCGCCGAGCCCGGCCGCCAACGCGACGGCGGTGGTGTCCGATCCGCCACGGCCAAGGGTCGTCACGTCGTTCGTCGACTGCGTGACGCCCTGGAAGCCGGCGACGATCGCCACCTGACCCCGGTCAACCGTCTCCCGGATGCGGCTCGGGACGACGTCGACGATGTGCGCGCGGCCGTGCACGGCGTCCGTGATGACGCCGGCCTGCTGGCCGGTGAACGACTTCGCGCGCACCCCGAGGTTGGTGATCGCCATCGCCAGCAGCGACATGCTGATCCGCTCGCCGGCGGTGAGCAGGATGTCCATCTCCCGCTGCGGGGGCATGGGGCTGATCTGGTGAGCGAGATCGATGAGATCGTCGGTGGTGTCGCCCATGGCAGACACGACGACGACGATGTCGTTCCCGGCCCGCTTCGCCTCGGCGATGCGCTTGGCCACCCGCTTGATGCTCTCGGCGTCCGCCACGGACGATCCGCCGTACTTCTGCACGACAAGTGCCACGTGCCACTCCATCTGCTGCCGGACGCCGTCTGTCTCAACGGCCCGCCGGATACCTGGTGGGACGCCACGATGCTAGAGGAGCGCGGCGCGCTGCGTGGCGCCCGGACCACGATGTGGGCGCCGAGGTCAGGCTGTCGGTGCACGCGCATCCCGCAGCGCGCACACTCCCGCGGCACCCGCGTCGCGTAGCCGGACGCGAGCACCCCGGGACCCTGATCCTGGTGACAGGACCGCTCGATGCCGGCGCGCCCGGGCGCGCGCTCAGAACGGTGGCGGTCCCACGGAGGCCAGGTCCCACGGCGCGGCATCCACCAGTGCGGGGGTCGATGCGGGCCGGCTACCCCCCGGGCTGCGTGAACCGCTGTCGTCGGCCACGGCCCGGTCGCCCGTGCGCGCGACGAGAGCGCCATCAGGAGTCCGGAACTCGTAGACGGGCCTGGCGCGCGTCCCGCCGGGCGCGCGGCTCCTCCATCCGGGAACCGCCGCGTCAGGCGGCACGCGCCTGATCGCGATGTTGGCCGAGTGGATCCAGTGGTGGTGGAAGATGCACAGCAGCACTCCGCCCTCGACGCTGGTCGAGCCGTGGTCGCGGCCCCACCACCGGATGTGGTGCACCTCGCATCGTCGGGCGGGGGCCGCGCACTGGCCGACCACGCAAGTCTGGTCGCGGATGACGACCGCGCGGCGCTGCGCGCCGGTGTACACGCGCTCGGTCCGACCGAGGTCGAGCGGCACGCCGTCGGCCGACATCACCAGCCGTGACAGGTCGGCATCGCACAGCGTGCGGGCGAGCTCGCTCATCGGCACCGGCACGCCGTCCTCGGTCATCGCCGGCGCGACCGCGCCGGACGCGTCCGTCCCGCGGCCGGCCTGCGCGATGCCGGCACGGACGGCCGCGAACGTCGCCGCGTCGACGACGATCGTGACGTGCGGACGCACCGAGGCGCCGGTGACCGTGTGCTTCTGCGCGAGCGCGCTGGTCGCCAGGGCCTCCAACGCGTCGGCGCGCGCCTGCGCGACCGTCCGCTCGTCGTCGGCGCGCTGCCCCATGAGGTCCAGCGCACGGCGCAGGTACTCACCCGAGAACCGGTCGAGCAGACCCTTGAGGTGCAGCCCGTCGGCCTGGTCGGACAGGTGCAGGTATCGCGCGCGACGCTGCGCCTGGTGGGCGTCCTCGACCGCCGCCGGGTCGAGCGCGGCGGCCCAGAGCGCGACCTGTCGCGCGAACATCGGCGCGGACGCCGCACCGGCCATCTCCAGCACCCGTTCCTGGCCCTCGTCGCTGGTCAGCACCGCGGCGACCGGCTCAGCCACCCCCTCAAGCACCCGCGCCAGGGCGTCCAGGTGCGCGACCCCGACCCTCCCCTCGGCCACCTCGCGCGCGACCGTGGGCATCGCCTGCAGCGCGTCCGCCGCTCGCACCTGGCCGTGCGCCGCACCCCGGCCGCAGCCGGTGCGGCGGTCCACAGCTGCGACCTCGGACACGTCGCTGCGGCCCTGCAGCGTGCCCGCGGTCCGCTCGGCCACCAGCCACGCCGACCGCGCCGCCGTCAGGGCCCCGGCCAGCGCGTCCAGCGCCGACCACACCGCCTGCCGGTCCCGCGCAGCCCAGCCGACGGCCCCCGCGGCCACCCCGCCGAGCGCCGCCAGCTCGGCACGGATCGTCCCGATCCGCTCCAGCAGCGTCGCACCGTCCGTGGGAGCACCCGTGTGCGCTTGCGTCGCCTCGGCGACCGGCCCGTGACCCGCACCGTCCGTGGCAGGACCCGTGCGAGCGAACCTCGCCTCGGCAGAACCGTGGCGCGGGGGCGCCGCCGCGGCGGTCAGCCCGTGGCCTTCCCGCAGCGCAGTGGCACCAGCATCGAACATGTGATCGATTCTAGCGACGTCCACTGACATCCACCGTGGCGCCGCCGGCGTCTGTGGACAACCCCGTCCAGCCCGGTTCAGTCCCCCAGTGCCGCATCCAGGAAGGTCGTCACCCGCAGGGTCCACTCCCGCTCGTCGGCAGCCAGGCCGCCGGTGTGCCCCGCGCCGGCGACCACCCACACGTCGACCCGGTCGGGCGCGCCGGCCGCGATGAACCGAGCGGCGTGCGCCTCGTCGGCCACCTCCCCGGCGGCGATCAGCAGCACCGGGCACGACGAGCTCTCGACCGCCGCACGCAGTGTCCTCGGCGGCCCAGCCTCGGTCAGCAGGTCGGTCGCAGCCTGTGTCAACCAGTCGGTCGGCCGCTGCAGCACCCCCTGCACCCCGTACACGTCCGGCAGCCACGCGCCGTCGCCGGCGACGCGGCCCGTCGCACCCTCGGCGACCACCGCGCCGATGCGAGGGTCGGCCGCGGCCGCACCCAGGGCCTCCTCGCCACCCATCGACAGGCCGACGACCGCGACGCGGTCCACCCCGGGTTGGTCGAGGACGAACGTCACCGCGCCGGTGACGTCCGCGTCGCCGAACCAGCCGAGGTCCATGGCCCGCCCGCCGCTGCCGCCGTGCCCCCGTGCGTCGACCGCCAGCACGCCGAACCCCTGCTCGACGAGCGCGACGAGGTGCCCGAGCACCGCCGACCTCGTCGAACCCGCGCCGTGCAGCAGCACCACCGCCGTGCCGCTGTCGCCCGGGACGTACCAGCCGGCCAGCGGCACGCCGTCCGCGGCGGGGAACGCGACGTCGGTGTAGGTCAGGCCTCGGTCCGCAGGAGTCTCCGGACCGAGGTGAGCCAGGGGCGGGTTGGTGGCCGCGACGGCCACGCCGCCCGCCAGCGCGAGCGGAACCACCAGGACGACGGCCACCAGCGCGACGGGAACCCGCCACCACCGGCCGACCGCTCCGGCCAGGGCGACGACGCCCACGACGACGAGCACCAGCCCGCCTGCGGCGGCGACCAGCCCGGCGCCCGTGACGAGCGACGACCCGCCCTTGACCAGGTGCGGGCCGCCTGCCCCGGCACCCACCCCCGTCCCGAGCGCGCCGAGAGCGAGCGCCATGAGCCCGACGACCACGCGCGACGCACGCCGCACCACAGCGAGCAGTCCGGCCGCCACCAGCAGGAGGGCCAGGACCCGTACGACCTGCCAGCCGGGTCTCCCGTCGCGACCGACCAGCACCGCGCCCGCAGTGGCGAGGGCCATCACGGCGGCGCAGGCCACCGCCCGCAGGCGCGGGACGTCTCCTCCGGGCGCCGCAACCGGGGCGGGCGCCGCAACCGGGCCGTGGGCCGCAACCGGGGCGCCGACCGCATCGGGGTAGTCGGCCCCTCGGGGCGTCCCGGAGCTCAGAGGCTCACCGTCCGGGGAGGGCGTCGTCGTCAAGGGTGGTCCGAGAGGTCGTCGTCAGGGCTGGAGGGCGTCGTACTCCGCCTCGGTGGCGACGTCGTCGTCCACGTCGAGGCGCAGGTGGCCGAGGATCACCTGCAGCGTGCGCAGCACCGACGACGAGCGCTCGCCCCAGTCGGAGAGGTACGCGAACTGCCACCACCACAGCGCCTCGAGCACCCGGCCGGCCTCGTGGTGCCGCAGGCCCTGCGCCAGCGTGCCGACGATCGCGACGAGGTCACCGGACATCGTCGACGACTCCACCTCGGCGCCGAGCACCGGGTCCACCACCTCGGCGTACTCGTCGATGCCGTCGAAGACGTTCGAGAGGCTGGTGCGCAACGGCTCCAGGTCGGGGTCCGGCCCGGCATCCGGCTCGAACCGGTCCGGCGGGACGACGTCCGTGGTGGCGCCCAGGCGCGCACCCGCGGCCAGCAGGTCGGAGGTGGCCAGCAGGAGCAGCGGCAGCGACGCCTCCGGGACGGTGCCGGCGGCGACCTCGGTCACCGTGGACAGGAAGCTGCGCGCCGCGTCGGCCATCGATGCCGCGATGTCCAGCAGGTCGGCGTCGTTGCTCTGGACGCGGGCAGCCTCGCCCGCACTCGTCTGGTCGGTCATCTCGTCCCCTCCGTCGCGCCGACGCGGCGTCGGCCCTCGAACGCCCGGCCGAGCGTCACCTCGTCGGCGAACTCGAGATCCGAGCCCACCGGCAGTCCGGACGCCAGTCGGGTGACCGTCAGGCCCATCGGCACCAGCTGGCGCGCCAGGTAGGCGGCCGTCGCCTCGCCCTCGACGTTGGGGTCGGTGGCCAGGATCACCTCGGTGACCGTGCCGTCCGCCAACCGGCGCATCAGGGACGCGATCCGCAGGTCGTCCGGGCCGACGCCGCCGATCGGGTTGATCGCGCCGCCGAGCACGTGGTACCGGCCGCGGAACTCCCGGGTGCGCTCGATCGCGACGACGTCCTTCGGCTCCTCGACCACGCAGATCACGGTCGGTGAGCGCCGCGGGTCGCGGCAGATGCGGCACGTCTCGTCCTGCGCCACGTTGCCGCACACGTCGCAGAACCGGACGCGCGCCTTGACCTCGGTGAGGGCGTCGACCAGGCGCCGGACGTCCGCCGGATCGGCCGCGAGCAGGTGGAACGCGATGCGCTGGGCGCTCTTGGGGCCGATCCCGGGCAGCCGCCCGAGCTCGTCGACCAAGTCCTGGATTGCGCCCTCGTACACACGAACAGCCTAGTTGGTGACCAGGCCGGCGCCCGGCCGCGCCGTGCCGACCCTGCCCGCCTGTGCGCCCGCCGTCGTCCCGCGTTCACCGCCCCGCCGCTCCGCACCAGGTCAGGCCGCCACATCAGGGCGCCGGCTCAGGACAGCTCGTCGACCTGCTCGTCGATGACGGTGCCGCCGAGCAGCTGTGCCACCAGGGGCGCGCCCATCAGTCCGGAAGAGCCGACCTCCGGGTCGTCCGGGGACGGCTCGTCGGGCTCAGGCTCCGACGAGCGCGTGGGCGCAACCGGGCGACGACCCTGCCCCGACGACATCGTTGCCTGCGCGCGGGACGGTCGGGACGACGGGCCGGCGGGACCGGAGGCGGTCCGGCCCGGGCCCGACGACGAGGCGCGCGACGACGGCCCGGACCTGGCGGACGGCTCGGGGTCCCACGGTGGCTCGTCGCCGACGGGCGGCGGCTCGGCATCGTCGAGGGGTGGCGCGCCGTCGTCGCCGGTCCGCGCGGCGGGGGGTGCCGTGCGGGCCGTCCGCCCGCTCGACGCGGTCGGTGCGGACCCGTGCGCCGCGTCCGGTCCGGCCGGGGCGGCGGTCTGCCACGACGCGGCGGCGGCCTGCGCCGACACCATGCCCGACGAGCCCGACGAGCCCGCCTCCGCCTCGCCGGCCCGGAGCACACAGCCCTCCACGCGGACGTCGAAGCCCAGCGTCTCGTGCACGGCGCGGGCGACCACGTCGGAGTGGTCCCGGAACCGGTCGACGAGGCCTTGCGTGGTGAACGCCAGCCGCAGCGTGCTGGCGTCGAGCTGGTGCACCTGCGCGTTCTGCCCGACGAGGATCCACGTGGTGCGGCGCAGTCCCTTGACCGTCTCCAGCACCTCGGGCCAGCGACGCCGCAACATCTCCGTGTCCGAGGCGCTGGCAGCCGCAACGGCCGCAGCAGCCACGGGCGACGCGGGCACATCGCTCCCCGCACCGGGGGCATCCCCCTCGGGCTCGGGCACAGTGATCCCCGGGTCCGGCGCGTCGACCGGCGACGTGGGCACGGCCCGGCCCGCGCCGGACGTTGCGAGGACGGCTGTCGGCAGGTCCGCCGGAGCCACCTCCGTCGGCGCCGAGCCGACCCCGACCTCGTCGACGCGCGCCGGCACCTGCCCGGGCGCCGGCACGGGCTCGGGCTCGGGTGCCGGCACCGACTCCGCGGCCGGAGCCCGTCGAGCCGGAGCCGGCGGCATCAGGGCCGAGGGCACGGCGCTCGCCGGAGGCACCGCGTTCACCGGGGACACCGTGCTCGCCGCCCGCCCGGGACCCGTCGTCAGCCCCGCGGTCGCCGCCGCACCGAGACCCGCCGGGCCGCCGCGCTCCAGCCGGTCGAGCCGCGCCGCGTAGCCCGCGTCGGCGTCGTCGGCCGCGGGCAGCAGCAGCCGGGCCATCAGCAGCTCGAGGTGCAGCCGCGGCGACGTCGCCCCGGCCATCTCGGTGAGGGCCGCGTTCGCCAGGTCGGCCGAGCGCGACAGCTCCGCGCCGCCCAGGTGCACCGACTGCGCCCGCATCCGCTCCAGCTGGTCGGCCGGCAGCGCGCCCAGCGCGGCGGTCGCCGCGTCACCGGCCGCCGCGATGACGATGAGGTCGCGCAGCCGCTCCAGCAGGTCCTCGACGAAGCGCCGCGGCTCGTGCCCGGTGGCCACCACGCGCTCGACCACGGTGAACACCGTCGCGCCGTCGCGCGCCGCGACCGCGTCGACCAGGTCGTCGAGCAGGGAGGCCGGGGTGTAGCCGAGCAGGGCCACCGCCCCCTCGTAGTCCAGCCCCGCCGGACCGGCGCCGGCGATCAGCTGGTCGAGCACCGACAGGCTGTCCCGCACCGACCCCGCACCGGCGCGCACGACGAGCGGCAGCACCCCCGCGCCCACCGGCACGCCCTCCGTCGCGCACAGGTGCGCCAGGTACGGCACCAGCACGTCCGGCGGCACCAGCCGGAACGGGTAGTGGTGCGTGCGCGAGCGGATGGTGCCGATCACCTTGTCCGGCTCGGTGGTGGCGAAGACGAACTTCACGTGCGGCGGCGGCTCCTCGACGATCTTCAGCAGCGCGTTGAAGCCCTGGTTGGACACCATGTGGGCCTCGTCGAGGATGAACACCTTGAACCGGTCCCGCACCGGCGCGAACGTGGCCCGCTCCCGCAGCTCGCGCGCGTCGTCCACCCCGCCGTGGCTGGCCGCGTCGATCTCGACGACGTCCAGGCTGCCCGGCCCGCCGGTCGCCAGCTCCACGCACGACGAGCACACCCCGCAGGGCGTGTCGGTGGGGTGGCCCTCGGTGTTCTGCGCGCAGTTCAGCACCCGCGCGAGGATGCGCGCAGAGCTCGTCTTGCCGCAGCCGCGCGGACCGGAGAACAGGTAGGCGTGGTTCACCTGCCCGCTTCGCAGCGCGGCGCGCAACGGCGCCGTCACGTGGTCCTGGCCGATGACCTCGGCGAAGGTCTCCGGGCGGTACCGGCGGTACAACGCAGTGGTCACGGCACGCACCCTACGTGCCCGTACCCACACCCGACACCCCGACCCGAGCGACCCTGCCCGCGCGC
>Ga0302299_10000110_pt1 | contig 35020 bp, 33 predicted proteins | sample III_Fen_N3_4_FD_198795 | JGI IMG/M metagenome (GOLD analysis project Ga0302299, IMG submission 198795) | Peat permafrost microbial communities from Stordalen Mire near Abisko, Sweden - III_Fen_N3_4 | ecosystem: Environmental > Terrestrial > Soil > Wetlands > Permafrost | place: Sweden: Abisko...
GGCCCAAGCGTCGCGATCGGCATCCGGGGCCATCGACGTCACGTGGTGGTGCGCAGCGAGAACCCGGCCTTCCCAGGCGAGGTCGCCACGCTCGACGGAGAGCCGGAGCGCCGCGCACTCGCTGACGCGTCGCAGCTCGACGAGCTCGGAGATCTGGTCGGCGCTCACCGACATGACGCGGTAGCCGCGGTTGGGTTCTGCGACGAGCAGCCGCTGCTCGGCCAGGCGGGTGAGCGCCTCGCGCACGACCCCGGCACCGACGGCGTACTCGGTGGCGAGCTCGACGGGTCTCAGGCGCTCCCCTGGCGCGTAGCGACCGCCCAGGACGGCCGTGCGCAGCCGGTCGTAGACCCCCGCACCGAGGGTCTGGGCCGAGGCTGTCCGCACCATGCGCCGGACCCTAGCAGCCCAGTTTTCGAAAACCTACTGCTGCAGGGGCAGCGCGGGGAAGGCGTGGTCCTCCCAGATCCGTCGGGAGAGCTCCTCGGGGTACGGCGCGACCCTCGGCTCGACGTCGAGAAGCAGCACGAGTCGCCGCGCCGCGTCGTAGGCGGGCCACCCGGGGTCCCCCTCGGCCGCGAAGGACGTCCAGGCCGTGCGCATCCGGGCCGAGAGCGCCTCCGCCTCCGCGGAGGGCGGCGTGCCGAGGAGCGCGGCCGGCTGGCCGCGGTCGAGGTTGCCGAAGACGAGCGGCACGTCCAGACCGTGGCAGGCGCCGAAGATCCCGCCCATCCCCGGTGCCGGCCAGGTCAGCTCGTAGACGTGGACCCGGCCGCCCGCCCCCGTCTGAGCCTCGGCGAGGTGGAGCGTCGGCATCCGGAAGAGCCAGTCGGAGTGGACCAGCTCGTACAGCTCGCCCGGTCCTGCGTCCGGGAGGGCGTCCCGGTAGCGGAGCGCACCCTCGGGCGCCGGCGCGAGGAGCCGCAGGGCGGTCGCCGTCAGCTCGTCGCCCACGTCGCCGAGCAGGCCCGTGATCACCATGAACAGCCGGTGCTCGTCACGGGTGTGGCCGACGAGGAGGTCGACGTCTCGGCCAGCGCCGGCGGCCAGCGCGTCCCACGGCGTCGCGGCCAGGACGTCGCCGTCGACGACGGGCGAGAACGGGATCGTCCGGTAGGCCGCGAGTCCCCAGCGCTCCACCCGTCGGTCCATCGAGGCGCCCACTGCGTCGGCGGCCGCGGCCAGCCGGCGCGGTGCGACGCCGCACAGGTCGGCCATCGTGGGTCGTAGCCCCAGCTCTGCGGCGCAGGCCGCAGCGATGTCCGCGGCGAGCTCGGGTGAGAAGTACGTCCCCGGCGCACTCTGCACGACCGCACGTCGGAACAGCCCGGTCGCGGTGTCCATCGCGAGCAGCGCGGCAACGACCCCGCCCCCTGCCGACTGCCCGAACACCGTGACCCGGTGCGGATCTCCGCCGAAGGCCGCGATGTTCTCGCGCACCCACTCGAGAGCGGCGACCGCATCGAGCAGTCCTCGGTTGGACGGTGCCCCGTCGATCTGGGCGAAGCCCTCAACCCCGACGCGGTGGTTGAACGTCACCACCACGACGCCACCGTCTCGGGCGAGCCGTGCCCCGTCGTACTCGGGGAGGCTCGACATGCCGATCACGTAGCCGCCGCCCTGGATCCAGACCAGGACCGGCACGGACGCGTCCGGCTCGGGCGCGGGCGACCAGACGTTCAGCGTCAACCAGTCGTCGGTGCCGTCGCCGGGCGCCAGCGCGTCCATCCCGAAGTGACCGCCCTGCGGAGGCGGTGGCCCGAACGCCACGGCGTCGCGCGCGCCGTCCCATGCGCGCCTCGCTCGCGGAGCCGCGAAGCGCAGGTCACCGACCGGAGCCTCGGCGAACGGGATCCCGCGGAAGACCGCCACGTCCCCGTCGCGGCTGCCGCGAACTGCTCCGGCTGAGGTGTGCGCCTCGGGAGGGGGCAGGTCGGACCGGGCCACGGCCATCGCGGCGTCCCCTCACGAGGCGGAAGCGGGCTCGGACCCGAACCCGTCCGGATCATCCCCCCGCGACGACGGCCCCGGCCAACGAGTTGTCGCGGCCGCACCCGGCGTGGTCGGAGACGGCCGGCTCAGCCCCAGCCGGCGGTGGACGTGCCGTGGCCGAGGCGCTGGCTGCGCGGGGACGCGTCGTCGCCGATGCGCGAGGCGATGCTCGCGGCGCAGCGCCGCAGGTCCTGCACCCAGCCGAGGATCTGCTCGCCGGTGGCCGGTCGCGGCAGGTTCACCAGCCGCACGTTGAGGAGCGGGCGGTTGTCGGGCCCGAGCACCGGGACCACGAGCGAGTGCGCGCAGTACTCCGTGTCGGGGTCGATGGGCACGGAGTCGTAGTGCTCCGAGAACTGCACGATGCGGTCGCGCAGGGCGCGCTCCTTCGCCGGCACGAGCTCGCCGTCGCTGTAGTCGCGCAGCGTCTGGTAGAAGTCCAGCTCGTCCTCGGGATCGAGCCGCGACAGGGACCAGCCCCGCTCGCGGGCGAGGTTGAGGCGCGCCATCAGCCGTTCGCGGGCCTCGGGGTCGGTGATGCCGCTGCGCCTGATCCAGCTCTCCGCGGCCTCCTCCCCCGCCCAGGCGACGTACTGCTCGCCCAGCGGCGCCATCAGCGGGATCCGGGTGCCGAGCGTCGGGCTGCTCTGGGGCGCGTCGCCGCCCGACGCGGAACCGACGTAGACGAGGTCGCTGCCGACGGCAGCCACGACGTCGCAGGCCGCACCGGTCCGTGCGGCAAGCCACTCCATGTCGTCGCGCGCCTTGTCCGCGAGGCGGATGGCGGCCACGAGGTCGGGCGACGACGCCGCGACGACCGAGGCCATCGTGAACCGGCCGTAGCCGCCCTGGAAGAACAGCAGCGGCGCGGTCGGGTTGAGCACGCCGAGGCCGAGCACCCGGCCGAGGACGAGGTAGTGGTCACCCGCCTCGGCGACCGACTCGGTGGTGCACTCGATCCAGGCCACCACGCCGTCGAGGATCGGCGCGCCGCCAGGGGTCGGCGTCCAGCCGACGCCGGCCCACTTGTCCTCGCCGCGACCGGCGAAGCGGCGGCAGAGGTCCTCCTGCTCGGCCGACAGCACGTTGATGCAGAACGTGGAGGCCTCGCGCAGCTGCCCGAACGTGAAGGACGACAGGGTGGGCAGGTAGGCGACGAGCGGCGGGTCGAGCGAGACCGAGGTGAACGACCCGACGACCATGCCCACGGGGTCGCCGTCGGCTCCGATGCCGGTCACGAGAACGACCCCGGTCGGGTAGTGCCCGAGCACGTCACGGAACAGCCGGCCGTCCATCTCGGTCACGCGCGAGACCCTACGCGCGCTTCTGGTGCTCGTGGCCCCAGAAGTTCGGGACGTCGTACCGCCACGGGCGCCACGTGTCGTCGTCGATGAGCAGGCCACCCGTGCCGAACTCGATCTGGAAGCCGGAGGGGCTGTTGACGTAGAACGACATCATCTGGTCGTTGGAGTGGCGGCCGAACGAGATCGCCAGCGGCGCCGCGTTCTGCTTGACGACCTTGTCGTAGGCGCGACCCACGGTGTCGATGTCGTCGACCTCGAACATGATGTGGCCGATGCCCTTGGGCGCGTTGGGCACCGCGGCGAACGCGAAGGAGTGGTGCCGCGGGTTGCAGTGCGTGAAGACGCCGAAGATCGGCCCGAACTCGATGTAGTCGCTGAGCTTGAAGCCGAGCAGGTCGAAGTAGAGCTGACGGTGCTTCTCCTCGTCGTTGACCAGCTGGAAGACGTGGCCGAGGCCGCCGTCGCCGGTGACGAAGCGAGCACCCGTCGGCGACACGAAGACGCTGCGGTCGATCTTCTGCCCGTAGAAGAGCTCGACCCGCAGGCCGTCGGGGTCGAGGAAGCTGATGACGCCCATGGCGCCGCGGTCGCGTGCGAAGTCGGCGGACTCCTCGGTGACGTCGTAGCCGGCCGACTCGAGGATCTTCGCGAACTCGACGAGCTCCTGCGGACCGCCGACCTCCCAGCCCAGGGTCGTGACGCCCTCGGCGTCGCCGCGCTGCACGTCGAGGCGGTACCAGCTGCGGTCGTTGCGCAGGCGGAGCCGGTCCGGCGTCCGCTCGGCGACCTGCAGGCCGATGAGCCCGGTGGCGAACGTCTCCCAGGCGTCGAGATCGCCCGCGGAGATCACGACGTAACCGAGACTGCGAACCTCTGGCATTGCGGTGTCCTTCCTTCGCACGACGGGTCCCGTTGGCCCGATCAGAACGTAGGCAGGACACCGGTGACGGGCGAGGAACACGTGCCGACAGACGGAACGTGACGGACGTCGTTCCCGCCGTGCGGAACTCGGTTTGACCCGCGCCCGCGAGGAGCGCAGGGTCGACCCGTGGCGAGCACCAGCGGGACGGACGCGGCCATGCCGCTGCCGCTGCCGACGCCCACGCCGCGACGCCTCGGTCTCCTCGTGGCCCTCGGCGCGCTCACCGCCTTCGGGCCGATGTCGCTCGACTTCTACCTCCCGGCCTTCCCCTCGGTGGCCTCCTCCCTCGGGGTCGCCGTCGGCGACGTGCAGCTCACCTTCTCGGCCTGCCTGCTCGGCCTCGGTCTCGGCCAGCTGGTCTACGGGCCGCTCTCCGACCGCTACGGCCGCAAGCCTCCTCTCGTCGCCGGCCTGGTGCTGTACGTCGTCGCCTCGCTGCTCTGCGCCCTGGCTCCGTCCCTCGCCGCGCTGACCGCGCTGCGTCTGCTGCAGGGCCTCGGTGGCTGCGCGGGCATCGTCATCGCGCGCGCGATCGTGCGCGACTGCTACAGCGGGCGCGGCCTGGCCCGCGCCTTCTCGGTGACCTCGACCGTCTCGATGCTCGCCCCGCTGCTCGCCCCGACGCTGGGCGCGACGATCCTGCAGTGGACCACGTGGCGCGGGATCTTCGCCGTGATCGCGACCTTCGGCCTCGCCTGCCTGCTGGTCGCGTGGCGCCTGCCCGAGACGCACCCCGACCACCACCGCACGGACCACGGCGTCCTCGACGCCGCGCGGGAGTACGTCGTGATCGGGCGCCAGCGCGCGTTCGCCGTGCCCGCGTCGATCGCGGCGCTCGGCGCGGCGACGCTCTTCGCCTACATCAGCTCCTCGCCCGCGGTCTTCATCGGCGGCTACGGCGTGTCGCCCGCGGGTTTCGCCGGCATCTTCGCACTGCTCGCCTCGGTCTACGTCGCCGGCGCACAGACGAACCTTCGGCTCGTGCGGCGGGTCGACGTGCATGCCCTGCTGCGCGCCTACCTCACAGCCTCGTCGCTGGCGCTCGTCGTGCTGGTCGTCGTCACCGCTCGGCACGCGCCGCTCGCCGTGGTGCTCGCGGTGCTCGCGGTCACGAAGTTCTGCCTCGGCGGGATCCTGCCCAACGCCACGGCCGAGACGATGGCGCCGTTCGCCCGTCGTGCGGGCTCGGCGTCGGCGCTCATGGGCATGGCGCAGATGGTGCTCGGCGCGCTCGCCGCGGCGCTGCTCGCCTCGCTCGTGCTCGCCCCCGCCGTCGGGATGAGCGGGGTCATGCTGGTGACGAGCGGGCTGAGCCTCGCGCTCACGGCGGTCCGGGTGCGACGCAGCGCGGACGTCGACGCCGCCTGACGGTCAGCCGCGTGCCATCGAGTACGGCAGCCGCTCCGGGCTCGCCGGCTCGCCGACCACCCGCTCGACCTCCGCGACCGTCGCGTCGTCGAGGACCCAGGACGCGCCCGCGACGTTGGCTTCGACCTGCTGCGGGTTGCTGGCACCGGCGATCACCGAGGACACCACGGGCTGACGGGCCAGCCAGGCGACGGCGAGCTCGCCGACGCTGCGGCCGTGGTCGGCTGCGACCGCCGTCAACGCGTCGACCTTCGCGCGCACGTCCGGCGTGTCGAGGGCGTCGATGATGGGGCTGCCCGCGGCACCTCGCGTGCCGGCCGGCCGCTCCCGACCCGGCACGTACTTGCCGGTGAGGTAGCCGCCGCCGAGCGGATGGAAGGGCAGGACGCCGATCCCGTGCCGTGCGGCGTAGGGCACGACCTCGGCCTCGATCCCGCGCGCGAGCAGGTGCCAGTAGTTCTGCACGGTGGCGAACGGGGTCCAGCCGTGGGCGGCGCAGAGCTCTGCGCACTCGGCGAGGCGCCACGCGGAGAAGTTGCTCGCGCCGATCGCCCGCACCTTGCCCTCGCGCACGAGGGCGTCGAGGACCCCCAGCACCTCAGCCGTGTCGACGACGTCGGCCGGCGCGTGGTGCAGCTGGTAGAGGTCGATCCGGTCGGTGCGCAGCGCGACGAGGCTGGCCTCCGCCTGCCCGCGCACGTGGGTCGCGACGTCCTGGTCGCCGAGCGCGCGCAGGTTGAACTTGGTCGCGAGGACGAACCGGTCCCGGCGCCCCTGCAGCACCTCCCCGAGGATCGCCTCGGACTGCCCCTGGCCGTAGACGTTCGCGGTGTCGACGAGGTCGACGCCGAGGTCGGCCGCGGCATCGACGACCGCGCGGGAGGCCTGCAGGTCGAGCCTCGGCGGGCCGAAGACGTTCCCGCCGAGGCCCAGGACCGCGACCTCGATGCCGCTAGAGCCCAGCGGTCGACGCGGCAGCATCAGCACCCAGATCGATCGCGATACGCCGTGCCGCCCAGCGCACGAGGCGCGAGTTGGCAGTCACGTCGAAGTTGCTCGTGGGGCCGGACACGGAGACGGCCGCGATGGTGTGCGCACCGGTGATGATCGGTGCTGCGACGCACGTGAGGCCGAGCGTCGACTCCTCGCGGTCGACCGCGATGCCGGACTGCCGGATCCGCTGGAGCTCGGCGACCATCCGGCCGGACTCCGTGATCGTGTAGGCGGTGAGCCGCGGCATGCCGGCCTCGACGACGGCGCGCACGACAGGCGACGGGCTCGACGCGAGGATCGCCTTGCCCAGCGCCGTGCAGGTCGCCGGGACGCGGCTCCCGACGGCGGTGGGGACCCGCGGCGAGCGCGGGCTGCTGACCTTGTCGAGGTAGAGCACGTCGGTGCCGTCGAGGACGGCGAGGTGCACGACGTTGCCGCCGGCGCGGACGAAGACCTCGGTGAGCCACGGGGCGGCGATCTCGCGCAAGCCGCTCGGCCAGCGACGCTGCACGCTGGTGCCCAGCTCGAACAGCCGCCACGAGAGGCGGTAGCCGCGGCCGTCGCGCTCGACGAGCTCGGCGTCCTCCAGCAGCGCGAGGAGCCGGAACGCGGTGGACTTCGCGACGCCGGCCTGGCGGGCGAGCTCGCTGACCCCGAGGACGGGGCCGTCGCTGCGGAAGACGTCGAGAAGGCGCAGCGCCTTGGTGACGGAGGCCGTGCCGGACGCGTCGTTGGCAGCGTCACCTCGGCGACCTGCGAACTCTTCCGGCACCACGTCGATCTGGGCGGTCATGTCTGTCCCTTCATCGCACGCTGGACCTGGCCGGGAGCGGTGCGGTGCGCGCCTTCCTCGACGCGCACCGCACCCTCGTCACGTGCTCAGTGCATGGTGTTGACGGGACCACCGGTCTGGAACTCGAAGTTCGCCCAGGACGTGTACGCGGTGTCGTAGATGTTGCAGATGTGGCTGCCACCGGCACGCAGGTCGCGCCAGTAGCGCTCGAGCGGCTTGTCGGTCCAGACCGACGCGGAGCCCGCGAGGGAGTAGACCTTGTCGACGGACTCGAGCACGCGCTGGACGGCGCGCACCTGGTCGCGGCGGAACTCCAGGCGCTGGCCGGTCGTGATGACCTCGCCGCGCGACACCTGCTCGGTCCAGCGGTCGGTCAGCGTGTCCAGCAGGAGGACGGCCGAGGTCCAGTCGCCCTCGGCCTCGGCGAGCGCGGCCTGCTGGAACGGGTCGACCTTCGCCACGACGCCGGCGGCCGACACGCGCTTCTGCATGTAGTCGCGGTAGACGTCGAGCGCTCCGCGGGCGATGCCCAGGGTGGCCGAGGAGATCGCCGACGCGAACGTGCAGCCGAACGACAGCGCGTAGAGCGGCTTGCCCGGCTGACGGTCGGCGACGAACTTGCCCTCGATCATCTTCGGCGCCTCGACGACGCGGTAGTCCGGGATGAACGTGTCCACGCAGCGCACGTTCTTCGAGCCGGTGCCCGACAGGCCCAGCACGTTCCAGGAACCCTCGACGATCTCGTAGTCGCCGAGCGGGAGGACGAAGTGGCGGATGTCCGGCGGGGAGCCGACGTTGCCGTCCGCGTCGGTGACGATGCCACCGAGGATCGCCCACTCGCAGAAGTCCGTGCCGGTGGAGTAGGGCACGTCGGTGGTGAAGAGGAACCCTCCCTCGACCGCCTTGGCCCGACCCACCGGGGCGTACGGCGACGCCGTCCACGTGTCGGGGTCGGTGCCGTAGATCTCCTCCTGGAGCTTCGGGTCCATGAGGGCGATCTCCCACGGGTGGACACCGACGACACCGGCGACCCAGCCGGCCGACGGGGAGTACTGCGCGACGGCGCGGACCCACTCGTAGAAGTCCTTGGGGTCCGCCTCGTAGCCGCCGCTCTCCTTGGCCTGCAGGAGCCGGATGCCGCCGGACTCCTTGAGGACGCGGACCGTCTCGTCGGTGAGCTTGCCGAGCTCGTCGGACTTCGGCGCCTCCTCGCGGAGGAGGTCGGCGTTCTTGTGGATGTGCGCGATCGCCTCGTGCATGGGGGTCGTCCTCCGTCGAGTCGTGGGGGTCAGTTGCTGTGGATGAAGTCGGTGACCATGCGGTTGAACTCGGCGGGGTGCTCGATCATCGCCCAGTGGCCGCACTGGTTGAAGATCACCAGTCGTGAGTTCGAGATGTAGGAGAGCAGCTGCAGCGAGTGCTCGTAAGGCACGACGCGGTCGTCTCGGCCGTGGAAGAGCAGGGTCGGCGTCGTGATGCGCAGCAGGTCGTCCATCGCGAACCAGGTGCGGATCGGGCCGCCCTTGGGCAGGCCCTCGAGGAAGTTGGTCAGGTGCTCGGGGTGCGTGATCGCGGAGTCCAGTCGCTCCTGGGCCAGCTCGTCGACGCGGTCGCCGGGGTTGAACGTCATGATCTGGCAGAGCAGCTTCATGTTCTCGAAGGTGGGCTCGCGGTAGCACAGCTGCAGGACCTTGAGACCCTCCGTCGGGCCTCCGCCCGGGCTGAAGAGCTTCGGCGAGCGCCCGGAGCCCGAGCCCATGGTGATGAGATGGCTGACCCGCTCGGGATGCAGCGTGGTCATGTGCAGCGCGGTGATGCCGCCCATCGAGTTGCCGACGATGGCGGCCTTCTCGATGCCGAGCGCGTCCATGAACGCGATGTGCGCCGCGACGTGGTCGAACTCCTCGAACGTCGTGGCGTGCGAGTCGCCCCAGCCGGGTGCGTCGACGGCGTAGACGTGGAACTGCTCGGCGAGCGGGCCGATGTTGTTGGAGAAGTTCACCCAGCCCGTGGCACCGGCGCCGCTGCCGTGCATGAGGATCAGCGGGTATCCCTCGCCGGCCTCCTGGTAGTGGAGCGTGCCGGTGGGGATCTCGACGGTCTTGCTGGTCGATGCCTTGGTCAGGTCAGCCACGAAGGCCTCTTCCTCGGTCGGGCGGGTCGGACCCGCACTCGTCATCACTCGGTGTATGGAGCGATCGTTCTAGGGATGGACGCGAGAATGACATGCGAGGCAACACGAGTCAAGCATTCCTGGAGTATTCGTTACAGGAACCTTGCGAGCATGGGAACGCCGTCACGACCGGCGTGCTCAGGCCACCCTCTGCAAGCGCTTCCAGCCGAACCGCGAGGGAAAGCGTCCAGGGCCAGCGGAGGCGTCAGGCGGTCTTGGACCGCGAGCGGACGACCTTGGCGAGCGCGACCGCGACCACGAGGCCGGCGCCGTAGAAGACGTTCTGGACCCAGCCGGCGAAGCCGAGGAGCTGCAGGCCGAAGATGCCGGTCCAGAGGAACCAGATCGCGATCATCGTGCCGATGGGGTTGAACTGGCCCGGCTGGACCACGGTCGTGCCGAGGAAGACGGCCGCCAGCGCGGGGAGCAGGAACTGCCCGGAGCTCGTGGAGTCGAAGCCGCCGAGGGCGGAGACCAGGATGATCCCGGAGAAGCCGGCGAGAAGGCTCGAGACGATGTAGGCGCCGGTGCGGATCCCGTTGACCCGGATGCCCGCGAGGCGGGCGACCTCGCGGTTCGCCCCGACGAAGAGCATGTGACGTCCGAGCGGGGTGTAGGCCAGGACGTAGGCGATGAACAGCGCCAACCCGATGCCGTACCAGAACGACACCGGCATGCCGAGGAAGGGCTGCAGTGCGATCTTGCTGAACAGGTCGTCCTGGAAGGACACGACGTTCGACGCCGAGATCCATTGGGACAGGCCGATGAGCAGCGTGCCGGTGCCGAGCGTGACGACGAACGACGACACGTCGAGGTAGACGACGAAGAAGGCGTTGATCGCACCGGCGCCCATGCACGCCACCAGGGCGATGAGGCACGCGACCCACACGTTGACCCCGTGCAGGCCTGCGAGGACCGGGACGATCGTCGCGGCGAGGCCCATGATCGAGGCGACCGAGAGGTCGAACTCGGCCACGAGGAGGGTGATCAGCGCCGACATGGCGAGGAACACCAGCACCGGCTGGCCGCCGAAGATGGCACGCACCGCACCGATCGAGCCGAAGGAGTGCGGCATGAGGATGTAGTAGACGAGCGCCATCGCGGCCCATACGAGCACGAGCGCGTACTTGCTCGTGAGGGTGTGCAGCCACTTCGGCTCGTACTGCGAGCGGAGCGTCACCCGGGTGGGCGGCTCGCTGGCCTCGGCGTGCTCGCCGCTGTCGCTGATGATCCGACCAGTGACGTCCTCGTCGCTGCTCAGTCTCACCGCGGCGCTGTCGCTGGACGGCTCGGGGTTCACGCGGGACCTCCTGCGGTGGGGACTGCTTCGTTGTAGACGGCCTCGAGGACGTCGTCGGCGCTGTCGGTGCGCAGCTGGACGACGCTGCCGTCACGGGAGAGGACGAGGATGCGGTCGCAGATCTCGACCAGGTCGCCGGGCTCGCCGCTGGCGAGCAGGACGCCGACGCCGCTGTCCGCGACGGCCTGGATGCTGGTGAGGATGTCCTGACGCGCCCCGACGTCGACGGCCTGGGTCGGCTCGTGCAGGACGAGGACGCGCGGGCTCACCGAGAGCCACTTCGCGAACAGCACCTTCTGCTGGTTGCCGCCGGACAGCTCCTTGATCAGGGTGTCGGCGCTGCGGGTCTTGATCGAGAGCAGCTCGATGGCCTTGTCGGCCTCGACCGCCTGCCAGGCGCGGCCGACGAACCAGCGGCTCCCCCGCTTGCGGATGTTGGGGAGCGCGATGTTGTCGCGGATGCTCATCTCGAAGGCCAGTCCGTCGCGGTCGCGACGCTCGGGCACGAGCGCGATGCCGGCGCGCAGGCAGTCGACGACGTCGCCCTTGGCGAGGTCGACCTGGCCCGCCTCGGTGCGCAACGACCCGGCCGGCGCCTTGCGCGCGCCGGACACGAGGTAGGGGACGGTCTCGAACCCGGTGCCCGGGAGTCCCGTGACACCGACGATCTCGCCGCTGCGGATCTCCAGGGAGAGCGGGGCGCGGCCCGGCTCGGTCACCAGGCCGGACACGGACGCGACCACGGGCCGGTCCGACAGGTCCTTCTGGCGCCGGCTCAACGACCCGACCGTCTTGCCGAGCATGAGCTTGGCCATGTCCTGCTCGGTCAGCCCGGACGTCTCGAGCGCGGAGCCGACCACCCTGCCGTCGCGCAGGATCGTCACGCGGTCGGCGAGCGCGAGCACCTCGTCGAGGTTGTGCGTCACCATGAGCACCGACGTGCCCTCGGCGACGACTCGCTTGAGCAGGCCGTGGAAGCGCACGAGCTCCTCGCGCGGGAGGGCGCGGGTCGCCTCGTCGAGGATGATGACGCCCTCGCCGGGGCGCTGGTCGCGCAGGGCGCGGGCGATGCCGACCTCGGCGCGGTTCGTGGCGTTGAGCGCCCCGACCGGCGTGGCGGGGTCGACCTGCACCTGGAGGCGGTCGAGGACGGCCTGGGCGATCGCGTGCTGCTTCTTCCAGTCGATGCGCCGGAGCACCTTCGACCGGACGAAGCCGCCGACGCCGATGTTCTCGGCGACCGACATGTGGTCGAGGAGCCCGAGGTCCTGGTGGACCACGGAGACTCCCGCCGCGGTGATCGCGTCCCACTGGACGGGCAGCTCGACGAGCTGCCCGTCCAGGGTGAGCGACATCCCGGCGTCCGGGGTGTGGTACCCCGTGAGGATCTTCACGACCGTCGACTTGCCCGAACCGTTCTGGCCGATCAGGGCGTGGATCTCGCCCGGGGCCACCAGGAACTCGACGTCGTCGAGCACCCTGGTGGAACCGAACGTCTTGGAGACGTGTCGAGCCTCGAGCCGGTAGGAGGTCATCGCTTAGCTGACGCCCCAAGCCGTCTTGAACGCGGCGGCGTAGGAGTCGTCGCCGTACCACGCGTTGGAGAGGTACGCGTCCGGGGTCAGCGTCAGGTCCCCGACGTTCGACGAGTCGAAGTACCGGTTGCCGAGACCCTCCTGCGGTGCGACGGCGTCGCCGACGAGCAGCTGGAACAGCGCGTTCGCGTAGGTCCACCCCGTGTAGATGACCGGGGTGCCCAGGTCTCCGGCCTGCGTGCCCGCCTTCACGTTCTGCATGTTGGCGAGGTCACCCCCGGTCGAGACGACCTTGATGTCCTTGCCGGCGGTCTTGATGGCCTGCATGACCGGCGGGACGAAGGAGTCCACCGGGACCATGATGACGGTGACGTCCGGGTTGGTGACGAGCGCCGCGGCGATCGCCGAGGGCAGCTTGTCGGCGTTGGGAGTGGTGAAGTCGACCGTCGCGAGCGGGCAGTCGGGGCACAGCTCCTTCCACTTCGCGACACCGGCCGCCGAGGCGTTCGTCGTGAGGCTGGAGTCCTTGAGCGTGGCCCAGATGCCGTTCGGCTTGGCGCCGCCGTTGACGATGCCCGCGGCCGAGGTGGTCTCGTACATCGCGTTGACGCGGCCGCTGGGGTCGAAGAACGCCAGGTCCTTGCCGTTGGTCTTGCCGCCGGAGGGAGCCTCGCCACCGACCAGGACCGGGATGCCCTTCGCCGTGAGAGCGTCGAACGCGGTGGGGAGCATCGCGTAGTCGATGAAGGCCGTGACCACGGCGTAGGCACCCTGGTCGCCCGCGGACTTGAGGCAGGCGCCGATGTCGGCCGGGTTGAACTTGCCGTCGCACAGCTTCACGGTGCCGCCTGCGGCCTCGACGGCCTGGGTGAGGCCGACGCCGAAGCCGTGGATGACGGGGACCGCGTCGCCGATCGGGATCCACCAGATCGTCTTGCCCTTGACGTCGAGCGCCTTCGAGAGCTTCGTGGCGTCGGGCCAGGTGATCTTGGCCTTCAGCGGGTCGATGATCGCTGCGGCAGCAGCGGCAGGGTCCGCCGCCGAGGCGCTCGAGGTCGAGGAGGCCGAGGAGGAGGTGGTGCTGCTCGAGCTCTCGCCGCTGCCGCACGCGGCGAGCAGGAGGGCGGCAGCGGCCACACCGGCGGTGAGCACCGACCGCTTGAGGGTCGCGCGACTGGTTGTCATCCAGGTTCCTTTGCGGTCGTCGTGCCACCCGAGCGGCACGAGCATGGCGTTGACCTCGGAGCGAGGTGTAGCGGAAGTTACAGAGACGTGTCGGTCCTGGGTAAGCGTTCGTTCCGCCTGTCGGCACGCGTTACCAGCCTGTGTCTCACGCCTCCGTGGCGGCTCCCCACGCGCTCAGGAAGGCGTCCTCCACCTCGCCGAACTCACCGAGGCGGAACATCTCCTGCCGGTCGGACCACGAGAGCAGCCGGTCGGCGTACGAGTCCGTCTCCCCCTCGGTCGCGAGGTGCGCGAGCGCGTCCTGGCCGGCCCGCAGCATCGCCCGCATGAGGAAGTTGGCGAACAGCACGATCGTGAAGCCCATCCCGGCGAGCTCGGCGACCGGGACGGCGGGGGTCTTCCCACCTTCGACGATGTTCGCGACGAGGGGTACACCCGCGAACTCGCGACCGATGCGCTCCATCTCCTCGATGCTGCGCGGAGCCTCGAGGAAGAGTGCGTCGGCTCCCGCGTCGAGGTAGGCGTGCCCTCGGCGCAGCGCCTCGTCGAGGCCGAGCACTCCGCGGGCGTCGGTCCGGGCGACGATCAGGAGGTTCGGGTCCGTGCGGGCGGCCACCGCCGCGGCGACCTTGGCCTGCATCTCGCGCGAGTCCACGAGGGTGTGGCCGTCGAAGTGGCCGCACCGCTTGGGCATCACCTGGTCCTCGAGCTGCAGCCCCGAGGCACCCGCGAGCTCGAAGATCTGCACCGTGCGGATCACCGACGGGACCCCGCCGTAGCCGGTGTCGGTGTCCACGACGAGCGGGATGCTCGTCGCCGCGAACATGCGCTGGAGCTGCTGGAGGATCTCGGTCTGCGACACGAGGCCGATGTCGGGCAGCCCGAACTGCGCGTTGGAGATGCCGGCGCCCGTGGCGTAGCAGGCCCCGAACCCGGCCCGGTCGACCAGCATCGCGCCCGCAGCGTCCGAGGCGCCGGGGAGCACGAGCGGCGACCCGGAGGCGAGCCTCGCGCGCAGGTCGACACGCCGCTCGGCGGCGGCGCGGACCGGGCGTACGGCGATCTCGGACATGGGTGCTCCCTGCGGACGACGACGTGGCGCGCGACGCTAGCCCGACCCTCGCCGACGTCGCGCCCCGCGTGCTGCGGAGCGAAACGCGCGCTGGACAACCGTGCGAGGGCCGCCCTATCGTCGCGGCCACATTCTGTAACAAGCACTACAGAAAGGCCAGAGGCCTCCGTGCGCCAGTCGCTCTCCAAGGTTCTGCAGACGACCGGCCGCCCCGACGTCCTCGTCCTCGGCGCCGGCCAGGCCGGCCTCACCGCCGCGGTCGCGGCGGCGCAGCAGGGCGCCCGTGTGCTCGTGCTGGAGAAGCTCGACTACGCCGGCGGCAGCACGTCGATGAGCTCGGGCCTCACGGCGTACGCCGGGACCGACGAGCAGGCGGCCGAGGGCATCACGGACACCGTGGAGTCGCTGCGCGCGGACATCCTGGCCACGGGGCAGCACAAGAACGACGCGGCGCTCGTGGACGCCTACTGCCGCGAGCAGCTCACGACCTACCGCTGGCTCAAGGACCTCGGCGTGGTCTACGGCCACGTGCACGCGGCCTCGGGTCAGAGCGTGCCGCGATCGCACTCCACCGACCCGAGCCGGATGATCGACGTGCTCCTCAAGCGCGCCGAGGAGCTCGGGGTGCACGTGGTCTACCGCGTACGGGCCTTCGAGCTGGTCGTGACCGACGGCGCGGTCACCGGTGTGCGGGCCGAGGTCGGCGGGACGCTCACCGACGTCGAGGCGGGTGCCGTGGTGATCGCCTCCGGCGGGTTCTCCCGCAACCTCGAGCTGCTCGAGCGGTTCGTGCCGCAGATGGTGCACGCGATCCACGGCGGCGCGCCGGGAAGCGAGGGCGACGGCCTGCTCATGGGCTGGAAGATCGGCGCCGACTTCCGCGACACCCCGTACGTCAAGGGCACGTTCGGCATCCGCCCGGGCGACGACCCCCGCGAGAGCGGCACCGGCATCCTCGCCGTCTACAAGGGCGCGATCGCCGTCAACCGCGCGGGCCGACGGTTCGTCGACGAGTCGCTGCCCTACAAGGCGATCGGCGACGCCTGCCTCGAGCAGGACGGGCACCTGGCCTGGCAGGTCTTCGACCAGACGACGATGGACCAGGACGACCCGGAGGTCCACATCTACTGGTTCTCCGGGCGCCTCGCGACCGGCCTCCTCGAGGTCGCGGACACCCTCGAGGAGCTCGCCGCGACGATCGACGTCCCGGTCGAGACCCTGCTCGCGACCGTGGAGTCCTACAACGCGGCGGTCCGGGGCGAGAAGCCCGACGACTTCGGCCGGACCTCGCTCTCCGGCTCGACGGCGACGCCGACCGAGATCGTGACCGGCCCGTTCTACGCCCACCTCTCCGGCACGTCGGTGCTCGCGACCTACTGCGGCCTCACCGTCGACCCCGACACCCGCGTCCTCGACGTCTACGGCGAGGAGATCCCCGGGCTGTTCGCGGCCGGCGAGGTGACCGGCGGCTTCCACGGCGCCGGCTACGTCACGGGCACGTCCGTCGGGAAGTCGGGCGTCTTCGGCCGCATCGCCGGACTGACCGCAGCGGCGTACGTCGCCGGCACGGAGACCCCGCATGCGTGACCTCTTCTCCCTCGACGGGCGCGTCGCCCTCGTCGTGGGTGCCGCATCAGGCGGGATCGGCGCCCACCTGGCCCGGACCCTGGCCGACGCCGGCGCCGCGGTCGCGGTCGCGGACCTGGCCGCACGGTCCGAGGACGTCGCCACCACCGCAGGCGCCTGCGGGTCGGGCGCGACCCAGCACGCCGTCGACGTGACGGACGCCGAGTCGGTGCAGTCCCTCGTCGACGACGTGGTGGCGCAGCACGGACGCGTCGACGTGCTCGTCGCGAGCCAGGGCGCGATGCTGCGCCGCGAGATCGAGCTGACCGACCCGGCGCAGTGGCAGCGCGTCCTCGACGTCAACCTCACCGGCACCTGGCTGCTGGATCGTGCTGTGCTCGCACCGATGCGGGCTCAGGGCAGCGGCCGGATCGTCAACGTCTCCACCGTCTACGCCGAGCGAGTCGGCCCGATCCCGGAGTCGGCGTACTACGCGTCGAAGGCCGGCATCGTGAACGTGACGCGGGCCGTCGCTGCCGAGGCCGGCCGCGACGGGATCACCGCCAACTGCCTCGCCCCCGCGGTCTTCTACCCCACGCGCATGACCGCCCCGCTCGCCGACGACCCCGAGCGGCTCGACTGGTTCCGCGAGCGCACCATGCTCGGCCGGCTCGGCGACCCCGAGACCGACCTCGACGGCCCGCTGCTGCTCCTCGCGAGCGACGCGGGCGCGTACCTGACAGGACAGATCCTCTACGTGGACGGCGGTTGGTCGGCATGGTGAACGCACGAACGGCACTGCTCCTGGTGGACTACCAGGTGGCTCTCTGCGAGGAGGGCGAGCACACGCGTCTTCCGGCGCTGGCCGCGCAGGTGCGCACGCGCGACGTGATCGCGACCGCGTCGCGCGTGCTGGCAGGCGCACGCGCCGCCGGCGTGTACGTGGTGCACGTGCGCCTCGCCTTCGACCCGACCTACGAGCTGCGTAGCAACCGCACGCCGCGCTGGGACGCCTACCCCGCGGACCGCGCGATGCTCGTCGACTCCCCCGCGGCGCAGATCGTGTCGGCGCTCGCGCCGCTCGAGACCGAGCCGGTCGTGATCAAGGGAAGCGTGGACCCGTTCATCGGCACGTCGCTCGCGAACATGCTCGCCGGCAACGGGATCCGCTCGATCGCCGTGTGCGGCGTCGCGACGAACCTCGCGGTCGAGTCGGCCGTGCGCCACGCCGGCGACAGCGGGTTCGCCGTCACGGTGCTCGAGGACGCCTGCGCGTCGTTCAGCCCCGCGGCGCACGAGTTCTCGACCGGCACGATCCTCCCGATGTTCGCCCGCGTCGTGTCGAGCGACGACTATCTCGCCTCGTTGGCGTAGGAGCCTCCATGTCCCACGAGTACGACGTCGTCGTCGTCGGGTCCGGCATCGCCGGGCTCTCCTCCGCGATCTCCGCCCTCGAGGCAGGCGCCCGCGTCGCGGTCCTCGAGCGCTCCACCCCGGAGGAGAGCGGCGGCAACACCCGCTACACCGAGGCGTTCCTGCGGATGGCCTCGGTCGACGAGGTGGCCATCGACCTCGAGGACCGGCTGATCTCCGACCACATGGGCTACCCGGACCCCGGCGTGCTCCAGGACGCGGTCAACGACCGCAGCTCGTGGTCCGCGCCGATGCGCACGCTCGACGCGGTCGACGGCGACGTCGTGCTGCGGCTGGCCGAGCAGGCCGGACCGACCCTGCGCTGGCTCACGGAGCACGGCATGGCGTTCGACGCGCTCCCCACGCCGTTCCTCACCCAGTCGACGACGCGCATGTCGCCGGTCGGCGGCGGGTGGCAGCTCGTGGAGACGCTGTCCGCGCGGGCGAAGGAGCTCGGGGCGACGTACTACTACGAGACGACGGCGCTCTCGCTCGTGCAGGACGACGCGGGCGCGGTGGTCGGCGTGCGCACGGCACCGCACGGCGTGATCGGCGGCAGGGTCGTGCTCGCCTGCGGCGGGTTCGAGGGCAACACCGAGATGCTCGCGCGCTACATGGGGCCGACGGCGCTCAACACGCGTCCGGTCGCGCGCGGCGGGCACTTCAACAAGGGCGAGGGCATCGAGATGGCTCTCGCGATCGGCGCCGCCGGTGCGGGCAACTTCAGCCTGTTCCACGCCGAGCCGATCGACCCCCGCTCCGGCGTGGCCGAGGCCGCGATCTTCGCGTTCCCCTATGGGATCCTGGTGAACGCCGAGGGCGTGCGCTTCGCCGACGAGGCGCGCGGACCGGTCGACCACTGGTACGAGCGCGTCACCCGCAAGATCCACGCGCAGACCGACGGCATCGCCTGGATGGTCCTCGACCAGAAGGGCGTCGCGGTCCCGAACCTGGCCGCCGGCATCCGCACCGACCAGTCGGCCATCACCGCCGCCACGATCGAGGAGCTCGCGGGCAAGATCGACGTGCCGGTCGCAGCCCTCGTCGACACCGTGTCGGCCTACAACGCAGCCTGCACCGGCGGAACCTTCGACCACTCCGCGCCAGACGGCCTCGCGACGCAGGGTCTGACGCCGGCGAAGTCGAACTGGGCGCAGCCGATCAGCGACGGACCGTTCGTGGCCTACCCGATCATCGCGGCCAACGTCTTCACGTTCGGCGGCCTGCGCATCGACGCCGACGGCCACGTGGTGAACCGCTCCGGCGCAGCGATCGCGGGCCTCTACGCCGCGGGCGAGATCACCGGCATCTACTACTCCAACTACACCGGCTCGACCTCGGTGCTGCGCGGAGCGGTGTTCGGCCGCATCGCCGGCGGCCACGCCGCCGCGGGGAGCTGACATGAGCAGCGCCGGCCTCAAGATCTGGCACCAGAGCTTCACGGTCCTCGAGGACGTGCCGCACTACGCCGCGGCGATCGAGCGGCACCTCGCGCGGGTGGCCTCGCCGGGCACGACCGTGGACTACCACGGCATGGCACCGGGGACCTACCCGTCGGACTACCCCGGGGTGCACATCGGCTACGCCTACCTCGCCGGCCTGCACAAGGAGCAGTTCGTCCGCGCCGCGCAGCGCGCACGGGACGAGGGCTACGACGCGTTCGTCATCGGCACGATCCCGGACACCGGGTTCGAGGAGTGCCGCAGCGTCGTCGACATCCCCGTCGTGGCGTTCGGCAACACGTCGGTCGGGTTCGCGACGGGGCTGGGCAACCGGGTCGGCATCGTGCACTTCATCGGCGGCCTGCGCGACCAGATCCGGCGCAACATGCGCACCTACGGCTTCGGAGAGATCGTCGGCCCGATCGTGCAGGTCGACGCCCGCTTCCACGACATCATGGCCGCCTACGCCGATCCTGCGGGCCTGGTCGCCGCGTTCGAGTCCGCAGCGCGCGTGGCCATCGCCGACGGCGCCGACGTGCTCGTGCCGGGCGAGGGTCCGCTCAACGTGTTCCTCGCCGACCAGGGCATCACGCGCGTGGACGACGTGCCGGTCGTCGACTCCCTCGGCGTGCTGCTGCAGATGGCCGAGGTCCGCGCGAACAGCTACCGCCGCACGGGGTTGCGCCCGTCGCGCTCCGGGTTCTGGCACGCGCAGCCGCCCGCCGAGGCCATCACCGCGACGCGCGCGTTCTACCGCACGCTCGAGGACTGACCCGATGGGTCGCCTGCCCGCCGCGTGGCCCGACACCGACCTCGACGTCGACGTCGTGGTCATCGGTGGTGGCGCGTGCGGCATGGTGGCGGCGCTGCGCGCCGCCGCCGGCGGGCTCACGGTCGCGCTGTTCGAGAAGAGCACGCAGCACGGGTGCAACAGCCAGGTCTCGAGCGGCAGCCTCGCCGCAGCCGGCACCCGGTGGCAGCGCGCCGCGGGGATCGACGACTCGCCGCAGCGCCAGGCCGACGACATCCTCCGAGAGAGCGGCGACGAGTCCACGCGACCCCTCGTCGAGGCGGTGTGCGGCGTCGCGCCGAGCATCCTGGACTGGCTCGACGACGATCTCGGCCACACCCTCGAGCTCGGTGGCGACATGCGCCGGCACGGCATGAGCGTGCCGCGTCTGCACACCGACCCGGCACGGCACGGCGGCATCGCGCTCGTGCGGACGCTCCGTGCGGCGATCGCTGCGAACGGCGCCATCGCGTTCGTCGACAACACCCCGGGCGTCGACCTCCTCTGCGACGAGGACGGCGTGGTCGTGGGCGCCGTGGTGCTGCAGAACGGCGAGGAGGCCGAGGTGCGCTCGCGTGCCGTCGTGCTCGCGTCGGACGGCTTCGCGGCGAACACCGAGCTCCTCGCGGCGTATCTGCCGGAGGCGGTCGACGACGTGTTCCAGGGCGTGTCGACCTCGACCGGCGACGCGCTCGCCTGGGCGATCGAGCTCGGCGCGGCGACGCGCAACATGACGTCGTTCCTCGGCAGCGGCATGGTCGTGCCGGGCTACGCGACGCGGATCAACCCGTCGCTGCCGTTCTGGGGCGCGATGCTCGTGGGCCTCGACGGCCGCCGCTTCGTCGACGAGCACGAGCACGGCTACTCCTCGCTCGCGACCGTGCTGCGCGCCCTCCCCCGGCGGCGGGCGGTGCTGGTGTGGGACGAGGGGATGCACGCCGCATCGCTGCAGTCCGAGCTGATGCGCGAGTCGGAGCGGGCAGGAGCGTTCCGTCGCTACGACGACACCGCGTCCCTGTGCGCCGCGCTCGGCGTCGAGCACACCGCGTTCGCCGAGACGGTCGCCGGGTTCGTCGGCCACGACGAGGTGTCCGGCGCCTCGCGGCCGCTGGCAGCCCCGTTCTACGCCGCTCCGCTCACCAGCGGCATCCTGGCGACCCAGGGCGGACTCGACATCGACACGACCGGCCGCGTGCTGCGCGCCGACGGCACGGTCATCGAGGGGCTCTTCGCCGGCGGCGGCACGGCGGTCGGGATCAGCGGACCGAGCTCGCGCGGCTACTCCTCCGGCAACGGCCTGCTCTCCGCTCTCGGTCTCGGCTGGATCATCGGCAACCACCTCGCCGGCCGTGGCTGAGGGACCCGCCCCTCCCCCCGCGGAAGACCGGTGCGCCAGTCGCGAAGCAGGGCCACCGGATCGACCTGGCCGCCGGCAGCCGGGCTGAGCACCTGACGCGCGGCCTCGCGCAGCGTCCGAGGTGCCCAGCCGCGACGGTCGGCCTCGGCGTAGGCAGCGTCCAGGCAGGGCCCCAGCCGGTCCTCGAGCTCGTGCACCAGGGGGTCGCGCATCTCACCCGACGCAGGCTCGTGGCTGAAGACGAACATCCGCACGACCAGCATCACCGTGTAGTGGGCGCGCAGGTCATCGTCGCTGAGCTCGGTCAGCTGGAACTCGGCCGCCTGGCAGCGCGCGACCCACTCCTCCAGCTCGACCAAGCCGACGCCCGGATCTGCCATGCCTTCAACCTAGTCCGGGTCTTCGCACGGCTTCCAAGGATCGAAGATTCGCCCTGTCGCACAGGTCACATCCGAAGCCTCGAGCCGGCCATCACGCGGCCGACCCGTTCGATGTCACGTCACCGAGAGGTCCTCGGGGTCGTCGACCCGGGCGAGCTGGGTGGCGCCGCGACGGGTGAGGAACCAGGCAGCGACGACCAGCACCAGCACGCCGGCCACCACCATGGTCGGTCGCGGGCCGATGCGGTCGGACAGCGAGCCCTGCGCGAGCGCACCGATCGGCGTGGCGACCATGTAGACCATGAGCCGCACGGCCATCACGCGGCCCCGCAGCCGCTGCGCGACGATGAGCTGCACCGCGGTGTTGCCCGAGGAGATGGTCAGCAGGAACCCCATGCCGACCGCGACGAGCGCGAGCGCACCGGTGACGAACCCCGGCGCAAGACCGAACGCCACGATCGCTCCGCCCTGCAGCAGCAGCCCGCCCCGGATCGACCCGGCGAGGCCGCGGTGGCTCTTGGCCCGGACCACGACGGGCACCGCGAGGATCGCCCCGACCCCCAGCGCGGTGTTGAGCACGCCGAGCGCGAGCGGGCCGACGTCGTAGACCGACCCGGCGAACACGACGGTGAAGCCGAACGCCGGCGTCGCGAGAAGCCCGACGAGGCCGACCGTCACGACGACGACGGCGATGCCCGGCTGGCGCGGCACGTAGCGCACCGCCTCGACGAATCCCGACACGAGCTTCGGCGCGATGCCGCCCGCCACCTGGGACCGCACGCGCACGAGGAGCAGTGCACCGACGACGAAGACGAACGACGCGGCGTTGAGCCCGAAGGCCACACCGGGGCCGAACGACGCGATCACGAGGCCTGCGACAGCAGGCCCGAGCGAGCGAGCGGCGTTGAACTGCAAGGAGTTCAACGACACGGCGGACACCAGGTCCTCGCGCGGCACGAGGTCGTTCACGAACGCCTGCCACGACGGCAGCGTCGTCCCCCAGACCAGCCCGCTCGCCGACACGAGCAGCAGGATGACGGCGATCGAGCGCGAGCCCGACTCCCAGGTCCACCAGAGGCCGACGGCGAGCACCGCCATGACCGACAGCAGCACGATGAGCAGGCGGCGGCGCTCGCGGGTGTCGGCGAGATGGCCGCCGAGCGGGCTGCCGAAGAAGCCGGGGAGGAACTGCGCCGCGGTGGCCACGCCGACCCAGAACGCGCTGCCGGTGATCTCGAAGATGACGTAGGGCACCGTGAGGTTCTGCAGCCACGAGCCGGTGTTCGAGACGAGGGCGCCGAGCCAGAAGATCGTGTAGTCGCGGTGGCGGAACGCGCGCAGCGTGCCGCCGCTCACGGGTTCGGCGACGGCGGTCCCGTCGTCGGACTCCGCCGCCGTGCTCACGTCTGCTCTCCGTCCGGTCCGTCGCGCCCATGCCGGGCTCCACCGTACGGCGCCGCGTCCAGGCTCAGCCGTCCCGGCGTACCGGCTGACGGACCGCTGCCCGGCACGATCGTCGTGGCACCGGCGATCCGAGAGGTGGTGTCAGCGCGAGATGCCAGGCGCACTGACGTCAGCCCTCGGGGCGGACGGCGGCGGTCAGGACGCGGGCAGCAGCAGCTTGTAGACCTGCGGCCGGCCGCTCGGGCCGAGCTGCTCGTGCTCCTCGCATGCGAGGACCCAGCCCTTGTCGCGTCCGCGGATCTCCCACTGCCACAACGCGTGCCGGGGCCACTCGGTGACGCCCTGGTCGCCGCTCGGCCGGCCGCCCACCCAGACGCGGTCCGGCCACGGGCAGAAGTCGCACACGGTCAGTGCCGGGTCGGCCTCGCCCTTGGCGTTGAGGTACGGGTCCGGATCGCAGAAGTGGAGGTACGCCTGGTCCAGCGCGTTGTAGATGGCGTGCGGGACGGCGGTCCAGCCGCAGGTCTCGCACCGGGCCCGGTCGCCGCCGACGCGGATCTCGTGATCGGTCATGACTCCGAGTGTCGGAGCCGACCACGCAGGGATGCCTCGACGTCCGTCGCCGCGGGCATCCGTGTGAGTGACGTCCGTCCGGCTGGAGTTGCGCCGTGCGATCGACGGAGGAAGGTCACATGCGCCTCACCAGTCTCCGGCGTCGCGGGACCGGCGCGCGGCGACGGCTCAGGAGCGCGCGGGAAGCACGCAGAACTCGTTGCCGGACGGGTCGGTGAAGACCCGCCAGGGCAGGTCGCCCCACTGCGGGTGCAGCTCGACGCCAGCACGCGCGGTGATCCCCGCCGCGACGGCGTCAGCGTCGTCACCCGCCTCGAGGCGCAGGTCGAGGTGCCGTCGGTTCTTGGCCGTCCCCTTGGCAGCCGCCTCGGCACGCAGCTCGAGGACCGGGCCGCGCCTCGACGGGTGGCGCAGGGACCTCGGCGCGTCGCCGGTCGCGACGGTCCAGCCGGTCAGCCAGGACCAGAACTCGGCATCGCGGTTCGGGTCGGCGGAGTCGAGGGACAGGAGCGCGAGCGGTCCGGTGCCGGCGTACGCCGCGTCCTCGTGCAGGACGGAGAACGGAGTGCCCTCAGGATCGGCCAGCGCCGCCCAGGGCACGTCGTCCTCGCCCACGTCGAGCCGCCGCGCGCCGAGCGCGAGGAGGCGGTCGGCCTCGTCGCCCTGGTGTTCGCCGCCCGAGAGCGCCAGGCCGAGGCGCGGCGTGTCGACCCGCAGGTCGGCCACCCGCTGGAAGCACAGGTCGAGCACGGGTCCGCCCGCGACCGTCAGCCGCGTCTCGAAGCCGTCGGGCTCGTCGGTCAGCGTCTCGGCACCGATCGCCGCCTCCCAGAACCGTCCCAGCAGCTGCGGCTCGGCAGCGTCGAACACCAGGTTCTCCAGGTACATGCGGACCACCGTAGGCCAGCGACGGCACCGGTCGGCGTGCCTATCGCGCCACGCGCCCGCGTAGGGTCGCCTCACGGAACGGAACAGGGACGTGGTCCCACGCACCGAGGAGAGCGTATGAGCGACGTCGTCGCGGACTTCGTCGCGTCGCTCGACGAGCGATCCGCGCAGGACTCCCACGTGCTCGTGGAGATCATGCGACGGATCAGCGGGCACGAGCCACAGCTGTGGAACGTCGGCACGATCGGGTTCGACACCTACCACTTCCGCTATGACAGCGGCCGGGAAGGTGACGGTCACGCCCTCGGCTTCTACCCCCGCAAGGGCAAGATCACGATCTACCTCATGGACGGCACCGAGCGCCACGCGGAGACGCTGGCCGGGCTCGGCACGCACACGACGAGCAGGGTGTGCCTCTACATCAAGCGCCTGAGCGACATCGACCTTGCGGTGCTCGAGCAGGTCCTCCAGAAGTCGTACGACTACCTGAAGGCTCACGACGGCGGCATGCACCGCGCCTGAGCACGTCATGACGACCCCGCGCGATCGACCGGTCACGTCATGACACCGACGGCCGGGTGGTCAGGCGGTGGCGCGGCGGCGGGCCTCGTCGATCACCTGGGCGAGCACCTCGTGCGGCTGCGCGCCCTGGACCGCGACGGCCGCGGCCGACAAGCCCGCCTCGGGGTCGACGTCGGTGCCGGCGTCGGCGACGAACGTCGTCACGGCGCTCACGCCGAGCTCGCGGCCGAGGGCGAACGCGGCGTCCAACGCGTCCGTCGGCGAGTCGAGCCGCGCCCGCACGTCGTCGGCCGTCTCCCCTGTGGCCTCTGCGACGACCGAGACGATCGTCGCCGCGTCGGTGACGTCGAGACCCCGCTCGAAGTAGGCGCGGTAAAGGGCACGAACCGCAGCGTGCTGGCGTGCGTCGCCGTCGTAGGTCTGCAGGACGTGGTGGGCGAGGCGGGTGCTCGGCGCCTTGCCGACTGCGGCGAAGTCGTAGGCGAGGCCGAGCTCGCGGCCCATCTCGGTGAGGCGCGCGTGGGCGTCCTTCACCGCGTCCGCGCTGCCGAAGCGCGCCTCGAGGAAGCCGGCCATCGGCACCCCTTCGGGCGGCATGCCCGGGTTGAGCTCGAACGGCCGGTGCCGCACCACGACCGTCTCGCCGGCGGCCGCCCGCTCGGCGAGCACCTCGTCGAGCCGGGCGCTGCCGAGGTAGCACCACGGGCAGGCGATGTCGGCCCACAGGTCGATGCGGACAGGGGCGGTCGCGTCGGTGCTCACGTCAGCCAGCAACCGGACCGCACCGGAGTTCATTCCGCCGCCGGCCACTAGCCTCGGTCCGATGAGGGAGCAGGCGCTACGCCGACCCCGCGGAGCACACCGTGCTCTGCGGCCCGTCGTCACGCTCGCCGCCGCGCTCGTGCTCTCCGCCTGCTCCGGCAGCGCCACCGACACCGCCACCGTGACGGGCCCGCCGTCGACGCCCGCTGCCTCCTCCTCCGCTCCGCCCGTCGCGTCCGCCTCGAGCGTGACGGTCGTCGCGGCGACGGTGCCGGGCTCGGGGGCGACGCCGCCCGCACCCACGCCACGACCTGCTCCCCCGCACCCCACCGCGAACGCCGTGGTCCGCCCCGTGCCCGCGAGCGAGTGGGCCCGCATCGTCGCGGTCGGTGCCTGGCACGCAGGGTGCCCCGTCGGCCGCGCCGGGCTGCGCCGGGTCGAGGTGAGCTTCCACGGCTTCGACGGTCACGTGCACCGCGGCGTGCTCGTGGTCAACGCCGACGTCGCGTCGAGCGTGGCGTCGGTGCTCACCGAGCTCTTCGACCGCGGCTTCGCGATACACCGGATGCAGCCCATCGAGGCCTATCGCGGCGACGACAACGCCAGCATGGCGGCGGACAACACCTCGGCGTACAACTGCCGCACCGCCGCGCAGGCCAACGCGCCGGCGACGAGGTCACCGCACGCCAACGGCCGAGCCATCGACGTGAACCCCTACGAGAACCCGTGGATCGACCCGCGCTGCGGCTGCTTCCGACCCGACGCGCGCTACGGCCACCAGCGCTCCGGCACCGGTGTCATCGCGAAGGGCGGCGTCGCCTGGACCGCGTTCACCCGACGCGGCTGGATCTGGCAGGACAACGCCACCACGGACTTCCAGCACTTCGACACGGGCTACCCGAGCCGTCCGCTGCGCTGACCGGGTCAGGCGACCCAGTAGGCGTTCACGTGCATGATGAAGTACATCAGCTGCACGCAGAACATCGGCGCGGCGAGGTAGATGACCCACCGCTTCCTGGTCCCGAGGAAGAAGAACAGCGGGAACACCACGAGCACGAAGCGCGTGTAGGACATCAGGTGCCCGGACATCGCGGGCACGAGGAAGTAGAGCAGCGCGAAGGTCGCCAAGGCCTTGTTCTGGGTGACGATCACGCCGACGAGCACGGGCAGGAACACCAGGAACGCGATGCGCTCCGGCCAGCCGTTGATGTAGCCGCTCATCACCAGGTGCGCGTCGAGGAAGTTGTCCTGGAACCACGCGATCGGCTTCAGCACGTTGCCGAGCGAGTTGCCGTTGATGTAGTAGCTCTGCGCCTGGAGCCCGGCCAGCGGCGACCCGATGGAGCGGGCCGAGAACGCGAAGTAGACGAGGACGCCGGCGACCGCCGCAGCGACCGGCAGCCAGTACGTACGCACCGCGTGGCGGACCGCCTCCGGGCGGTCGACACCCTTCGCGAACGCGGCCGAGAGCGCCACGACGAGCACCGGCACGGCGAACATCAGCCCCGGCGGGCGGGTCAGCGGCACCAGCAGGCAGCACGCCGACGCGGCCCAGACCTTCTCGGTGAACAGGAAGTAGAACGCCATCAGCACCAGCGCGAGGAACAGCGACTCGCTGTACGCCGTGCTCAGGAAGAACGCCGTGGGGAAGGCCAGCAGGAGCACGACCGAGCGGAAGGCCTTCTCGCGGGACCAGAACAGGCACCCCAGCTTGTACATGTAGACCGGGACGAGCAGCGAGACCGCGTTGGCGATCACCCACGCGGAGACGAGCGTGCTGCCGAGGAACAGCGGCTTGAGCTCGTAGATGAGGAAGGGGTAGAGCGGGAAGAACGTGTCCGTCCCGGGGCCCTGTCCGTAGCCCTTCTCCGCGAGGCTGAGGTAGTTGCCGGTGTCCCAGGTCGCGAAGGCACGGAACCAGTCCGGGACGCCCGAGATCGGGTAGGCGCCGTTGACCTGGATGAGCGTGTAGTCCAGCGGCAGCAGGTGCCCCGCGAGGTGGGCGACGATCACGAAGCCGACCTTCAGCGCCAGGAACCCGAGGACGAGGTCGCGCAGCCTCCGGTCGGTGCGCCAGGTCGGGGGTGCCTCCCCGACCGCCATCGGCTCGTCGACCGTCGCGGTCACGGTGCTCCCCCTGCTCCCTGATCGCCGACACGATCGCGGCTCCTGAACGCTGGGATCGTAACCTCCGCCGGCGGCCCGAGTCGCGGAGGAGCGCCGGGGTCAGCCGCCGGAGACCGACAGCTCGGCGGCGTTGATGCCGGCGAGGAAGCCCTCGAGGTCGTCCGGGTCGTCGAGCCACCGGTCCGGGAGCGCGACGCGCCTCCCCGGCTGGGTGCGGCCCCGCGGGCCTTCGGACACCTCGCCCGGCCACGGCTGGTCGAGGTCCATCTGCGCGATGAGGCCGTCGATCTCCTCGAGGCTGCTCGCGAGCGCGAGACCCTGGCGGAGCTCCCGGCGTACGACGAAGCCCTTGAGATACCACGCGATGTGCTTGCGGAAGTCGCGCGGGCCCGTCTCCGGGCCGAGCACCTCGCTCAGCAGCTCAGCGTGGTGGCGCATCGTGGCTGCCACCTCGCGCAGGCCCGGGTCGGCGGGCACGTCGCGCCCGGTGAACGACGCGGCGAGCTGCCCGAACAGCCACGGCCGCCCGAGGCAGCCGCGGCCGACGACGACCCCGGCCGCACCGGTCTCCTCGACCATCCGACGCGCGTGCCGATGGGTCCAGATGTCGCCGTTGCCGAGGACGGGGATGCCGTAGGGCTCGAGCTCCTCGACGAGGCGGGCGATGGTCGTCCAGTCGGCCTCGCCGCCGTAGAGCTGCGACGCCGTGCGCCCGTGCAGCGCGACCCACGCCGCGCCCTCCTCGGCGGCGGCACGGCCGGCCTCGAGGTAGGTCAAGTGCTCGGCGTCGACGCCGGTGCGCATCTTCACGGTGACCGGCACGGGGTCGCGCCCGTGCGCCCGCGAGGCGTCGGCGGACGCCGCCACGGCGTCGCGGACGATGGCCCGGAACAGCCCGCGCTTCCAGGGCAGCGCGCTGCCGCCGCCCTTGCGGGTCACCTTGGGCACCGGGCAGCCGAAGTTGAGGTCGACGTGGTCGGCGCGGTCCTCCGCCACGAGCAGGTGGACGGCCGCGGCGACGGTCGCGGGGTCCACGCCGTAGAGCTGCACGCTGCGCGGCGACTCGTCGGGATCCGTCGCGATCATCGACATCGTCTCGACGTTGCGCTCCACGAGGGCGCGCGACGTGATCATCTCGGTGACGTAGATGCCGGTGACCGCACCGTCGGTCGCGGCGCGCGCGTTCTCGCGGGCGAGGCGGCGGAACGCGCGGTTGGTGATGCCGGCCATCGGCGCGAGCACGACGGGGACGCCGCCGCGCGCGAGCAGGTCGTAGCCGGGATGGGTCACCGCCCCATTGTCCCTCACCCGACGAGGTGACCCTTACGACGCGGGGTCCTCCGCCGCACGCCCGCTGCCGGACCCGTCGTCGGTCACGACGTTGCGGCCCGAGGACTTGCTGACGTACATCAGGCGGTCCGCGCGGTCGACGACCGCGTCGGAGGCCTCCCCCGCGACCGCCATCGTCGCGCCGATCGAGACCGTCACCCGCACCTGGACGCCCTCACTGTCGAACCACGAGTGCTCGACGAGCATCCGCAGCCGCTCCGCGTTGCGCGCGAGACCCTCGTTGTCGACGCCGGGGAGCAGCACGACGAACTCGTCGCCGCCCCACCGGACCGGCACGTCCGAGCCGCGCAGCCCGTGGGCGATCGTGCGACCCACCATCCGCAGGATCCGGTCGCCGACGGCGTGCCCGTGCGAGTCGTTGACGTCCTTGAACCGGTCGATGTCGAGGAACAGCAGGCCGAGCGACGTGTCCGGGGCACCGAGGGTGGCGAGGGCGTGCTCGAGGCTGCGCTCACCGAAGCGCCGCGACCCGAGCAGGGTCATCGGGTCGACGTGGGCGTCGTCCGCACGGTCGCCGGCGTCGTCCGCGACGTACCTCGACGACGCCGTGGCATGGAAGATCTCGACCGAGCCGACGATCTCGCCCGAGTCGTCGAGGATCGCGTCCCCACGGACCACCACCGGGACGCGGTGCCCCTCCTTGTGGTGGAGGTAGACGCTCGCCCGTCGCGGCTCGCCGTCGCGCATCACGGCGGACAACGGGCAGCCGAGCAGGCACAGCTGCTTGCCCTGCTCGCTGACGTGGCGCAGGATCCCCTCGGAGCAGGAGTGACCCTGCACCTCCTCTGCGGTGAAGCCGGTGATCCGCTCCGCGCCGGGGTTCCAGAACGTGATCCGCCGGTCGCGGTCAACGAAGTACACACCGTCGTCGATCCCGTCGAGGATCTGGCGGTAGACGCGCTCCTCCACCGACCGCTCCCGTTGCCATGCCCCGTTCCGACCATTCTGCTGCGGCCGGACCGCGCGTCTCCACTCGCGCAGCCAGAATGATCCTGTGAATCCCGAGCAGCTCGCGCTCGACCACCTCGTCCTCGGCGTCGCTGACCTCGACGACGCCGCGGCCGCGCTGCGCGACGAGCACGGTCTCGTCGCACTGCCCGGCGGACGGCATCCGATGTGGGGCACGGCCAACCGGATCGTGCCGCTCGGTGCCGCCTACCTCGAGCTCGTCGCCGTCGTGGACCCCGTGGTCGCGGTCACCAGCGCCTTCGGCAGCTGGGTGGCCGACATGGCCGTCGGGCGCTGCGCGTGGGGCTGGGCGGTCCGCACGTCCGACATCGCCGCGACCGCCGCCCGGCTCGGCCTCGACGTCGTCCCCGGCTCGCGCGTGACGCCCGCGGGCACGGAGCTGCGCTGGCAGCTCGCCGGCGTCCCGGGCGCCGACACCGACCGCACGCTCCCGTTCTTCATCGAGTGGGGACCCGGCACGCCGCTGCCCGGCACGGCCTACGCCGACCATCCGGCCGGCGACGTGCGGGTCAGCGGGCTCGCCGTGGAGACCGATGCCGCCGCCCTCGGCCGGTGGACCGGGTGGACGGACCTCGCCGTCACCGTGCGACCGGGCCACCGCGGCGTCGTCGCGATCGAGCTCGCGACGGACTCCGTGCCGATCGTGCTCGAGCCGCGGCTCTGACTGTCGCGACCGGACCCGTCAGACCCGCTCGACCTCGAGCGTGAACCCCGCGAGCCGCAGCCGCTCCGCGAGACGCACGCCGATGCCGGACGCGGGCGTCAGCACACCCGCCCTCTCGGGCAGCTCGGCTCCGTCGAGCGCGAGTGCGAGGGCGCTCTCGCCGAGCATCACCGACGTCGCGGCGTAGCCCGGGTCGCCCTGCGCCGACACCACGCAGCGATATGCGGCTCCGCTCGTCGTACGTGTGCGGATCTCGATGTCGAATCCGCCGTTGGTCCGGGTCTCCTCGTCGGGCCCCTCGCCCGGCGCCGGCAGGAAGCGGTCGAGCACGGCACGCGTCGGACCGAACGCGAGGCCCGCGATGCCCACGGCCACACCGGCAGAGACGCCGACGGCACGCAGCGGCGCGAGCGCGTCGTCGCCGTAGGCCATCGCCTCGCGGTAGCGGAACGTCCGGCCGTAGGACCAGTCCTGCAGTGCGTTGCTCATCCGCACCACGCGCGTGTTGTAGGTGGCCATCACGAACGGGCCGGCCCACGCGCCCACGCTCGCGTCACGCCGGATCCGCACGGCGTCGGGCGCCGGGCCGGCGTCGGGCTCGGCAGCGCGGTCGGGGCTGAGCGCGTAGGGGTCGACCATCACCTTCGCGAGCGAGCGGTCCGCGGCGATCGCCTGCGCCATCGCGCGACCGGAGTCGATCGTTCCGCCGCTGATCCCGCCACGCATCGAGCGCACCACGAGGGTCGTGCTCTCGAGGGTGCCCTCGCCGTCGGCGTGCGCCCGCTCGGCGAGGAGCAGCACACCGATGTCGGACGGCACGGAGTCGAAGCCGCAGGAGTGCACGATCCGGGCTCCTGAGCCGCGCGCAGCTTCGGCGTAGCCCTGCAGCGAGTCGCGGACGAAGAGCACCTCGCCGGTGAGGTCGGCGTAGTGCGTGCCCGCGTCGGCGCACGCGGCGACGAGCGGCAGCCCGTAGCGGGCGTAGGGACCGACCGTCGTCGCGACCACGCGGGTCGAGCGGGCGAGCGACTGGACGGCGTCGGTGTCGGAGGTGTCCGCGACCACGACCGGCCAGTCGGCGGCGACCTCGCCGAGCCCGTCGCGGACGGCGGTCAGCCGCTCGGCCGACCGCCCGGCCAGCGCGATGCGCAGGTCGGAGGGGGCGTGACGCGCGAGGTAGTCGGCGGTGAGGCGACCGACGAACCCGGACGCCCCGAAGGCGACGACGTCGAACTCACGCTCGCTCATGCCTCGACCCTAGGCGGGGTCGAGCAGAGGCGCAGGCTAGTGCGACCGTCCCACCGAGGCGAAGAACTCAGCGACCTTGTGCCACGGGCCGCTGCGCTCGGCAGCGAGCACCTCGCGCTCGGCCGCGAACTGGTCGCTCGAGAGCGCCTGCAGCGCGTGGAACTGGTCGTCCACCGAGTCGGCCGCCGGGAAACGTCGCTCCATGAGGGTCACCACCTTCTGCTCGTCACCGAACTATCGGGGTGGACGACGAGGGCGATCAACGCAGGAGAGCGTCCTGTGAGGAGATCGGACCGAAACGACGACCCGGCGCCTCCACCGTTCGGTGGGTGCGCCGGGTCGTCGGGAGGTCGTGCGGCCGGCCTGCAGCCGTCAGCAGCCGGGGAGTCGCTGGGCGAGCCAGCCGGGGAGCGCGTCGAGGCCGATACGCTCCTGGGCCATCGTGTCGCGGTCCCGGACCGTCACGGCCTGGTCCTCGAGGGTGTCGAAGTCGACCGTCACGCAGTAGGGCGTGCCGACCTCGTCCTGGCGGCGGTAGCGCCGGCCGATGGCGCCGGCGTCGTCGAACTCGACGTTCCAGCTCTTGCGCAGCTCGGTCGCGAGATCCTTCGCCTTCGGCGTGAGGTCGGCGTTGCGCGACAGCGGCAGAACGGCCACCTTCGTCGGCGCGAGCCGCTTGTCGAAGCGCATCACCGTGCGCTTGTCGACGCCGCCCTTGGCGTTGGGCGCCTCGTCCTCGTCGTAGGCCTCGAGGAGGAACGCGAGCACCGCACGGGTGAGCCCCGCCGCGGGCTCGATGACGTAGGGGAACCAGCGCTCGCCGGCCTCCTGGTCGAAGTAGGACAGGTCGACGCCGGAGTGCTCCGAGTGCGTCTTGAGGTCGAAGTCGGTGCGGTTGGCGATGCCCTCGAGCTCGGCGAACTCCGAGCCGCCGAAGTTGAAGCGGTACTCGATGTCGACGGTCCGCTTGGAGTAGTGCGAGAGCTTCTCCTGCGGGTGCTCGAAGAAGCGCAGGTTGTCCGGCGAGAGACCGAGGTCGAGGTACCAGTCCCAGCGCGCCTTGAGCCAGTACTCGTGCCACTCCTCGTCGGTGCCGGGCTTGACGAAGAACTCCATCTCCATCTGCTCGAACTCGCGGGTGCGGAAGATGAAGTTGCCGGGCGTGATCTCGTTGCGGAACGACTTGCCGACCTGGGCGATGCCGAACGGCGGCTTCTTGCGCGCGGTGCCGGCGACGTTGGCGTAGTTGATGAAGATGCCCTGCGCGGTCTCCGGGCGCAGGTAGTGCAGCGAGGAGTCGTCCTGCACGGGGCCGAGGTGGGTCGAGAGCAGGCCGTTGAAGTTGCGCGGCTCGGTGAACTGCCCCTTCACGCCGCAGTTGGGGCAGTTGAGGCCCGCGAGCCCGCCCTCGGGAGCGCGGCCGTTGTGCTTGGCCTCGTAGGCCTCGATGAGGTGGTCCTCGCGGAACCGCTTGTGGCAGGACGTGCACTCGGTCAGCGGGTCGACGAACGCCTCGAGGTGGCCGGACGCCTCCCAGACCTTGGGCGCGAGGATGACGGCGGAGTCGAGACCGACGATGTCGTCGCGACCCTGCACCATCGAGCGCCACCACTGACGGCGCACGTTCTCCTTGAGCTCCACGCCGAGCGGACCGTAGTCCCAGGCGGAACGCGTCCCGCCGTAGATCTCGCTGCACGGGTAGACGAACCCGCGGCGCTTGGAGAGGTTGACGACGGCATCGACGCGATCGACGGCCATGAGTGGTGCTCCATCCGGCTGGTGTGTCGGCGAGTGGTGGCGGCGGGTCTCCTCAGCAGGTCCCGCCGGGGTCCCAGGCTACGCGAACGACTCGTAGTGCCAGCGCAGGGATCTGCGTACGAGCGGCGTCGTGACGGCGATCACGTCGTCGTAGCGACGTCGCAGGTCGGCCTCCACCTCCCGCGGACAGACGGGGACCGCCAGCACGACGTACGCCGCTCCGGATGCGCGCAGCGCCGCGACGACGGCCCTCGCCGCCGTCCCCGTCTCGACCCCGTCGTCGACCACGATCACGCGACGCCCGTCGAGGTCGACGGGGACCTCGACCGTGACGCCGTGGTCGGTGACGGTGACCTCGAGCGTCTCGAGCGGCAGACCCACCAGCTCGGCGACTGCTGCCCCCACCTTCACTCCCCCGGGCGGGACGCCGACGAGGACGCAGCCGTCGACGACCTCGGGCGGCAGCCGCGCGGCCAGCTGCCGGCCCGCGTCGGCGAGGTCCGCGAACCTCACGCGAAGTCGCCGGTGGAGATGTCGGGCCCGGCGGCGGACCCGAGGCCGACCGTGTCGTGGTCCGCCGCGATCGCGCTCGGCGACTCGACGACGGAGTCCGGCGTACGCGAGACCAGCACCTCGAACGCGGTCGCCTCGTCGGTCGCGGTGAGGAAGAAGGGCCAACGCAGCTTCACGTCGTAGGCCGAGAGCGCCCGGCGGTAGGACCCGGCGTCGGCCCACTCGTGGGCCACGACGAGCAGGTCCGGGTCGTCGACCGCGCGCGTGATCCAGCCCCGCACGTAGCCCTTCTGCTCGGCGAGCACAGCGAGCACGTCGCGCGCAGCGGCGAGGGCCGCCGCGGTGTCGGCGTGACCGGGCAGCGGCAGGCGGTGGCGGGTGACGACGAGCACGACGCCACGGTACGGCGCCGCGCGCGCCTGCTCCGGCACCGGGGATGCGACGATGGCGGTCCGAGCGACGCACCCCGAGGACCCCATGCCCGAGAGCAAGCGCCACCCCGCACGGCGACCGCAGCAGCGCTCGCCGAAGCCGGGCCACCGCAACCCCGCCGCCGCGTCCACCTCGAAGGGCCCGGCCGAGCCCGACGCGTCGCCCGCGCGCCGATGGCTCCTGCGCCGCAGCGCCGGACCGCTCGTGCTGCTCCACCGGCTCCCG
>Ga0302299_10000111_pt1 | contig 34955 bp, 26 predicted proteins | sample III_Fen_N3_4_FD_198795 | JGI IMG/M metagenome (GOLD analysis project Ga0302299, IMG submission 198795) | Peat permafrost microbial communities from Stordalen Mire near Abisko, Sweden - III_Fen_N3_4 | ecosystem: Environmental > Terrestrial > Soil > Wetlands > Permafrost | place: Sweden: Abisko...
GCCACTACGACGCGGCGCTGATGGTCGACCCCCGGGCGACCCCGGCGCTGCGCGGCCTGCGCCGGCTGGCGCGCACCAGCGGCGATCTCGCCGAGGCGATCCGCCACCTCGATGCCGAGATCGCGGTAGCCGGCGCGCTCGAGCGCCGGCCGCTGGCGCACTACCGCGTCGACCTGATGATGGCGAGCAACGAGCAGGACCTGGCCCGGGTCGCGGCTGGCGAGCTGCTCGACCAGGCGCCGTCGGATGTCCGCGCCTTGCTCGCCCAGCTCGAGCTTGCGTTCCTCGATGGCCGGGCCGACGAGTTCGGCGTGGCGCTCGAGCAGCTCGCCGAGGCGGTCAGCGATACCGAGCTGCGCGCGGCGCTGCAATCGGCGCGCGGCGCACTCGCGGCGCACCACAACGATACCGGCGCTGCGGCCGGCTGGTTCGCCGCCGCCGCCGAGTCCGATCCCACGGCGCTGGCCGCGCTGCTCGGCGCGATCCGCCAGGCGACCGGCGCCAACCACGCCGAGGCCGCGGCGCGCTCGCTGATCGATCTCGCGCGCCAGGTCGAAGCCTCGGACCCGATCACCGCCGCGGCCGCCGCGGTCCGCGCCCAGCAGTGGACCGAGGGCGAGCTGGCGGCCACCGCAGCGTCGATCGCGATCGCCGCGGCGCCTTCCGATCCGCTGGTCGCCCGGCTCGCGGCCCACCGCGGGGACCCGGCGGCCGATCCGATCGGGATGGCCAACGCGTTCATCCACTGGGCGCACAACGCCGGCTCGAACGCCGAGCGCGCCTACGCCGCGGCGCGCGCCGCCGAGCTCGATCCGGGCCGCGGCGCCGAGCTGTGGGCCAGCGCGATCGCGCTCGACCCGGGCGACGACTACGCCGCCGCCCAGCTCCGCACCTCGCACGTCGCCGCCGAGGCAACCCAGGCCGCGATCGACGTCGACCTCGCGATCGCGGTCGACGCCGCGCGAGATCGCGCCCGGCTGCGCGCGGCCTACGGCATGATCGCGCAGAGCCAGCTCGACGCGGCGATCGACGTGCTGCAGCGCGGCCGCGCGGCCCGCCCGGCGTCGATCGCCCTCAGCGAGGCGCTCGGCGAGGCGCTCGCCGCCGCCGGCAAGTGGACCGAACGCGCGACGCTGTTCGCCGAGCTCGCGGACGAGCCGGGCGAGCACCTCGATAAAGACGTCGCCCAGCTGCGCAGCGCGCTGGCGTGGGAGGAAGCGGTCGGCGCGGTGGCGAGCGCCGAGGGCGCCGAGGACGAAGGCCGCGCCGGCGTGGTCGCGACCACCGCGGCGGCGCTCGACGCCTGGGAGCGCGTGCTCGAGCGCGGGACCTCGCCGTCGGCCCACGCCGCCGCGATCGTGCTGGCGAGCCGGCTCGGCGACTCCGCGCTGCTCGGCGACGCGCTGGTCCGCGCCCAGACCGCCGAGCGGCTCCCGCTGGCCGCGGCGAGCCTGGGGCTGCGCCGCGCGCGGTTGATCGCGATCGAAGACCCGCACCGCCACGAGATGATCCTGAGCGACCTGTCGCCCGCGTTCGACGATCCGCGCCGCACGCTGGGGCTCGTGATCGGCGCCGCGCGCCGCAAGGAGCTCGGCGACGCCGCGGCCGCGCTCGAGGAGCGCTCGTCGCTGATCGAGGGCAAGGCGGCCGAGACCGAGGTCGCCGCGCTCCGCCTGCGCGCGGCCCAGCTCGCGCTCGATGCCGGCGACGCGATCAAGGCGACCGCGCTGCTCGACAAGGTCGAGCAGGCGCTGCCGCAGCTCGGTGTGGTGCCCGATCTGCTCGCGGCGGCGCGGCGGCGATCCGGCGAGCGCGAGCGCGTCGCGGTCAAGCCGGCGCGGCGCGGCGAGGGCCCGGCGACCGGCGCGGGCGCTGCCGACGCGTTCGCGCGCGTGGTGCGCGACGCCGATCTGGCGGCGTCCCAGGGCGATCCGACGGCCGCGCTCGGCCTCTATCAGCGCGCGCTCGAGCTGCGCCCCGACGACCCGCTCGCCACCGTGCCGCTCGTCCGGATCGCGAGCGAGCTGCGCGAGCCGGCGCCGATCGCCACGCTCGCGCTCGGCCAGCTGCGGGTCGCCGAGGAGGCGGGCGACGCACCGGCCAAGGCCGCGGCCTACGAGCTCCTGGCTCACATCGACGGCGAGCTGCGCGGCGATCCCGGCTCGGCGCAGCTCGCGCTCGAGAACGCCGCCCAGGCCGACCCGTCGCGCATCGATCTGCTGCAACGGCTCGAGCGCGAGTACGCCGTGACCGATCAGCTCGGCGATCTGCTGCGCCTGGGCACCGCGGTGCTCGACGCCACGCCGCCCGAGCTCCGCCGCGATCGCGCGGCGCTCCTGATCGACCTCGCCGGGATCACGGCGCGCGACGGCCGCCCCGAGATCGAGCTCGCCGATCTGTACCGCCGGGCGCTCGCGATCGATCCCCGCGCCCGGATCGCGCTGCTCCACCTCGAGTCGATCGTCCGGCGCAGCGGGTTCTCCGCCGAGCTCGCCGACCTCGAGGATCACATCGCGACGTACTTCGAGGGCGATCCCCGGACCCAGGCCGCGTTCTGGACCCGGTCGGGCGAGACGCTCGCCGAGATCGGCCAGATCGACGCGGCGGTCCAGCGGTTCGGCAAGGCCGAGGCGGCGCTACCCGGCCACGTCCCGGCGCTCGAGGGTTGGCGCCACGCCTCGCTCAAGGGCCAGCTGTGGATCGACGTCGCCGAGGCGGCGACCCGCCAGGCCGCGGGGGCCGACGCGAGCCAGGGCGCGGCGCTGCATCACTTCGCGGGCGTGGCGCTGATGGACAAGGCGCTGGTCGGCGACCGGGCCATGGCGTCGTTCCGCCGCGCGCTCGCGGCCGAGCCGGGCCACCGCGACGCGTTCCTCCGGCTGCGCATCCTGCTCGAGGAGGACGCCAACCACGACGAGCTCGCCGCGCTGCTCGCGCAGCGACTCGAGGTCGAGACCGACGCGACGTCGCGGATCGAGCTGCACCGCGCGCTCGCCGAGCTGCACCGCAACTTCTTGTCGGATCGCGAGACCGCCAAGGCGCACTTCCGCGCGATCCTCGAGGCCGACGCCAACGATCTGCGGGCCCACGCCGCGATCGCCGACATCGCGTGGGAGCAGGGCAGCTGGCAGGAGGCCGCCGATGCGCTGATGGCGCGCGCCCGGCTCGAGCGCGCGCCCGACGTCCTGAAGACGCTGTGCTTCCGGCTCGGGCTCATCTACGCCGATCGCCTGGTCGACGTGCCGATGGCGCTCCGGGCGTTCCAGCGCGCGCTGACCTATCAGCCCGACGACGAGAACACGCTGGTCCGGCTCGCCGATCTCGCGAGCCAGGCCGGCGAGTGGAAGCTCGCGCTCGGCGCCTGCGAGCGCCTGGTCAAGAACGAGAGCGATCCGGATCGCCGCGCGGCGCACCTCCACCGGGTCGCCAAGATCTTCAAGCAGGGGTTCGGCGACGCCAAGCGCGCCGAGCGCGCGCTGAACCTCGCGCTCGACGGCGCGCCGACCAACGACGAGGCGCTCGCCGAGCTCGTCCAGTTCTACAAGGACGCCAACGACTTCACGTCGGTGCGGGTCCACCTGAACCGGGTCGCCGGGGCGATGCGTGCCCGCGTGATCCTCGATCCCAAGGACGGCGTCGCCTACCGCGTGATCTCGCGCGCGATGGCGGCGCGCGCCACCGCCAACGTCGGTGGCTCGCTGCCGATCGCCCGCGCCGCGGCCGAGCTCGCGGAGCTGCTGGGCGCGAGCGGCGAGCCGGAGAAGCGCTTGCTCGAGCAGGCGCGCGCGCCCGAGCTGGCGCTGCTGCTCCGGCCCGAGGCCGACGAGGTGCTGTTCGCGCGCGGCGTGCCGGTCGAGCTGCGCCACATGTTCCAGCTGCTGGGCGATCGGATCGCCAAGCACGTCGGCGTCGATCTGCGGCCCTACGGCGTGACCCGCGGCGATCGGCTGCGCGCGCGCGATAACCCCATCGCCGCGGTCGCCCAGTCGATCGCCAGCGGCCTTGGGTTCGGCGAGATCGACGTCTACATCGCGAGCCGCCAGCCGTGGGCCATGATCGCCGAGCCGACCAGCCCGGTCTCGCTGGTGCTCGGCTCGTCGATCGCCGCCGCCGGGGGCGACGCGATCAAGTTCGCCGCGGGCGCCGCGCTCAAGCTCGCCCAGGCCTCGCTGGCGATCCCGGCGCGGCTGCCGGTCGACGACCTCGGCGTGCTGGTCGTCGCCTTGCTGCGGCTGTTCCAGGCCGACTTCCCGATCGTCGATATCGACGCCGACGCCGTGTCGGCGCAGACCCAGAAGCTGCGCCGGTTGATCCCGACGAGCCTCATGAACGAGCTCAAGCCGTTCGCGCTCGCGATCGACGGCCAGCGGTTCCGCCACGCCGAGCTGTCGCGCGACCTGCGGATCGCCGGCCTGCGCGCCGGCCTGGTCGCCTCGGGGGCGCTGCTCGCCGGCCTGCGGATTCTCGCCGCGCAGCTGGGCTCCGAGCTACCGGACCTGCTGGCCGATCCGGTCGCCCAGGGCGTCGTTCAGTTCGCGCTCGGCGAGGACTACGCCCAGGTCACCCGGTAGCCGGCTCGGCCACGCTAGCGAACGACGAACACGTAGTCGGTGTGGCCACACGCACCGACCCGCAGGATCGTGTGCGTCGCGCGGTGCGGACGATGCGGGTGACGCGCGTCGAGGCGATGCCCGACCACCGCGAGGAGCGTCCCGGCGACGACGAGCGCGCAGGCCAGGGCGATCGACCGGCGATGATGCGGCACGGACTCGGCGAACATCGGCTGCATGGCCGTACAATAGCAGCGCGGTCCTCCGGACGCTCGCGAATCATCGAGGGCGAACGAGATCCTCGCAGCGCCGCCGCGGCGATGAGCCCGGCCTCTTGCATCGCGGTCCCCCCGCTCGGCGCGCAGGAATATGATGTGGGGAGTGTCAGAAGACAAGCGGACCAGAATCGGTCCTACGGGGCCGCTTCGGCCGGTGACCACCGGCGGCAGCGCCGCGGCCCCGGAGGGCCCGCCGCCGCCTCACGCCCCGCCGACGCCGGCCGCTCCGCCGGACCTGGCGCCCTCGACCGGCAGCGCCGACCCGATGGTCGGCAAGACGCTGGACGGCCGCTATCAGATCCAGAAGAAGCTGGGCGAGGGCGGCATGGCCGCGGTGTACCTCGCGACCCACCACACGCTCGGCAAGCAGGTCGCGCTGAAGGTCTTGCACGGCGAGCTCGCGCGCAAGCCGGACCTGGTGGAGCGGTTCATCCAGGAGGCCCGGTCGGCGTCGCGGATCCGCCACGAGAACGTGATCGACATCAGCGATTTCGGCCACACGGCCGAGGGCCTGGTGTTCTTCGCGATGGAGCTCCTGACCGGCCACGACCTGCACGAGGAGATCGCGCGGGCTCGGCTCGCGTCCCAGCTGCTGCCGTGGGAGCGCAGCAAGCGGATCTTCCTGCAGATCTGCGCGGCGCTGACGGCAGCCCATGCGCTCGGCATCGTCCACCGCGACCTCAAGCCCGAGAACATCTATCTGGTCGAGTTCCTCGGCGAGCCCGACTTCGTCAAGCTGCTCGACTTCGGCATCGCCAAGCTGCTCGACGTCCACGAGGGCGATCGCAAGCTGACCCGGACCGGCATGCTGTTCGGCACGCCGGAGTACATGTCGCCGGAGCAAGCGCGCGGAGATAGCGTCGATGCGCGCGTCGATGTCTACGCGATGGGCTGCATCCTGTTCCAGCTGGTCACCGGCCGCGTGCCGTTCGAGCACGACAACTTCATGGGCGTGCTGAGCATGCACCTGACCGAGCCACCGCCGGTCGTCCCGGCAGACGTGCTCGCCTCGATCGGCGCGCCGCGCGAGCTGGCGGACGTGATCGCCCAGGCGCTGCGCAAGGATCGCAACCAGCGGTTCGCGTCGATCGACGAGCTGGCGCGCGCCGTGCGCCGGGTCTCGGGCGACCAGCCCACCGGCGCTGGCACCGCGCCACCGGGCGCGCCGGCGCCGCCGGGCGCGGCGACGCTGGGCCGTGCGCAGACCGCGTGGACCGGTACGCCGTCGATCCCCGCGAGCAACGATCCTCGGCCGCGCCCGTCGCGGCTGCCGGTGATCCTCGGCGCCGTCGTGGTCGCCGCCGGCATCGCGGCGGCCACGGGCTACGTCGCCAGCCGCGACGCCGCGCCGGCCCGTGGCGGGGCGCCGGCGCCGCCGCTCGCCGCGCCGGTGGCCCCCGTCGCCGCGGCACCGCCGCCACCGGTCGCAGCGGCGGCGCCCCCGGCGGCGGTGCCCCCGCCACCCGCGGCCACGCCACCGGCGCTGGGCTTCGAGCGCGCGCAGATCCGCCTCGTTTCGACCCCCGCGAGCGCGGAGGTCCAGGACATGACCACGGGCGCGGTGATCGGCCACACGCCGTTGTCGTTCAGCGTCCCGGCGTCGCGCACCGCGCGCGAGTTCGTGCTGCATCGCAAGGACTACGTCGACGCCGTCGTCGAGCTGGTCCCCGATCGCGCCACCGCCACGTACACCGAGCAGTTGCGCCGCGGCGCGTCGGCCAGCACGCGGGGCGTGCACACCCTACCGCCCGCCACACCCGCGCATCCCGCGCCGGCGGCGACCGCACCGACCGCGCCGGACCCGGCAACCTCGCTGGCACCTGCCGCGCCGGCGCCGGCCAAGCCGCCCACCGACGACTGCGGCGATCCGCCCTGCCTCAAGACCGATCCATCGCGGCCGAGCGCCGTCGCGGGTAGCGCGAGCGAGCCTCGGTAGGACCGTGCTCGCACCCTACGAGAGGCGTTAGCTCAAGAGGCGTCGAACAAAGGGGTCGGGGCCTTGGCTCAGGCGCACCGCCCGGTTGACGTCGACCTGGGCCTTGACCTTGACGGAAGTCGTTGAGGTAGACGTGACCGTGGACGTAGAGCCCATCGTCGACCTCGACCTTGCCCCCGACCGCCCCCGAAGCCCATCGACGCATCGAGATCCGAGGGCTCGGCGGCGGCCGGGGATCTGTCGTGGGATCTTGCTTCGAGGTCATCGCATCTGGCCCTCGTGAGGACCGGCAACACTGCAGTCTCGATCGACTCGACCGGCCGCATCCGAGCCCGCATGACGCTTGACCGTCCAGGCGACCACAGCTACATCGCGCTCACGGATACGGCCCTCGTATGGACCGACGGTGAGCACAGCGACGTGTTGCATGGGCTTGTGTTCGGCGCATCCGCGGACGTGAAACCGTGGCGCGTCGTGCTCGATGCCGCGAGCACCTACTTGTTGCCGGGCAAGACGGTCGTCGCGGTCCGCTCGCACGAGCGACTGTCGCTGTACCGCCTGGCCGACGGAAGTCCCGCGAGGAAGAGCCTGGACGAGATCTCGGCATTCGCGATCGATGATGATATCGTGGCGATGCTCGACGTGCACGGCGCCGTTAGCCTCGTCGACGCCGCCAGCCACAAACTGCTGTGATCGGTGAAATCCATGATCGCCGCGACTGGCGCAACGGCAGTGCTTCTACCGGGCTCCGTCCTCGTCGAGACCGGTAGCCGCCGCGACGGGACGGTCGTGTTTCACGAGTACGACCGGACCACCGGCGCGCCCCGCAAGCCCCGCAAGTTCGTTCCCAGGGACACGAGTTCGACGTCAACCATCTGGCTCGGCTCCACGGAGGATGGAGGGGCGCTCGCGGCAATCGGCCGTCTCAGCCAGGAAGCCGTCGTGCGCACCGACCGTGCCGGCCTGATCGTGTGGTCGTCGAAGGACTGGAAGCCGCTGCAGCAGACCCTGCGATATGGCGGCGTGGCACTCGCGTCGATCCAGGGCGACGATGGTGCTACTGCGCCGAAGATGACCGACGAGCATCATGAGCTGATCGCCTTCGATGCTGCGCATGGCACGGTCCGCTGGCATCGCCCGCTCGGTCGTCATGCGACACTCAACACGGTGGTGGGCGGCTGCGTCGTTGTGCTCGACCTCGACGATGCGAAGAAGCTCGCGTGCCTCGACGCCAGGACCGGCGCGCCGCGCTGGGAGCGCCCGCTCACCGGCACCGCCGCGGTCGTCTGGTCGAGCGGCGATGGCATTGTCGCGGCGACCGGCTCGTCGCTGGACATCGTCAAGCTCGATCCCGCCACGGGGCGCGTTGTCTGGCAGTTGACGCCGCCCGAGACGTTCGTGAAGGACGGCCGGCTGATGTTGCGATCGACCAGCCCATCGCCGGTGCCCTGGGCCCTCGGCGAGCAGTTCGCCGTCGTCGTCGACGCGCAGGTCGCCTACCTGATCGACTACGCGAGCGGCAAGCTCGCGGCCGTGAAGTTGTGACGATCGCCGGCCTCGCCCACGAGATCCGCCGACTCTCTGACCGCTTGCTCACCCGCGTCGATGGCGATCCGCCATCGACGACGTCCCACGGTGCGCTCGCGCTCGAGCTCGGCCGCGCCTTCCAACTTCGACCGATCGATGTCGACGTCGCGCTCACCGTGCTCGGGGCCGAGGTCGACGCCGAGTTCCGCAGCCTGCTCACCGCCGCGTTGCCACGGGGCAACAGCGGGACCGAGCTGGGCATCCTGGCTGCGCTGCTACCGGAGCTCGAGCACCGGATCGCCGCACTCGATGCGGTCGGACCGAGCTGCGCGCTCGTCGCGCGAGGCATCGTGCGACGCATCGAGGACGGCACCGACGCTCGCCTCGTCGCATCACGTCGCTTCCGCGCGACAGCGCTGGGGCGCGCTGTGCTGTCCGAGTTGCCGGTGTATGCAAAGCTTCTTGAAGCGCCGCCGGTGATGCATCTGTGGGTCAAAGCGCCGCGCGGGCTCGCCCGCACGATGATGGAACAGCGCCGCGGAGCGCTTTGCATTGTCTCGGGGCCAGCTGGCACTGGGAAGACGACTTGGGCCACGACGATGGCCGCCGACATTAGCTCGCCGCTGCTCGCGATCGATCTCGCCGCGGCTGCCGCCGTCGAGCGTCCTGCCGTCTTGGAGATCTGTGAGCTCATCGAGGACGCCGCGATCGCCGAGCGCGCGCTCGTTCTCGATAACGCTGGGCGTTACGTCGCGGCTGGTGGGCGTTTGACGGGCCACCTGGAATGACGAGCACGTCCGCATGGCCGCCCACGGCTATGGCGCCGACATGCGAGCACTCCAGCTCAACATCGTCAGCGTGGCGCAGCAGCAGCAATTCTTCCAATCCCATCTCCCGCAGTGGGAAGCGAATGCGCAAGCATGGCGCGACATGCTGAAAGCACAGACCGGCGGCTCGCTCGTAGCCCGCGGCAACGATCTCGACCGCGGCTAACGAAGCGTGGGCAGTTCCGGCGGGGGCGGCGCGCCTTCAAGCACGGCGCGGGCGCCGCGAGTGGCGGCGTCGTGGAGCAGATGGAGCATAGCGGCCTCGAGAACGTCATGCTCGATGGCGTGCGCCCGGCCGAAGCAGCGATCGGCTCCCCCTGTGCCAGATCTCGAGGCCCTCCGCGCAGGTGTCGCTGCGTTCGCCGGTGTGCAGATCCTCGCCGCTTTGCGGCCCAGCGCGGAGCAAGGGCGCTACAGCGCGACGATGATGTCGACGTCGTGCGCGAGATCGCGGCCCCACCAGATCTCGAGCCGGACCGCGACGCTCCACTCGACCGGGCCGCCGGTCGGCCCGACCGCCGCGGCGACCTGGCGGATCGCGTCGGCGACCGGGTGACTGCCCGGCACCGGCTGCTTGTGGAGGGCGTCCGAGGGCACGACGAGCTCGAACGGAAACACCTGCGACTGGTAGGTCTGGGCGCCGCCGAGTTCGTGGTCGAACCGGAAGATCTCGCTGCGGTTGACGACCGAGGTGCGCTGGCCGACGTGGCGCTGGATCTCGACGATGCGCTGGTGCGCGACGAGCGAGACGATCAGCCGCTTGGCGTCGACCGGCTCGGTGAGCGCGAGGGTCGCACGGCCGCGCAGGGCGTCGCCGGGAGCCACGCGGGTGCGGTCGAGCTCGAGGCGCACGGCGCCGCGCCCCAGGCCGGTCACCTGCCTGGTGGTCTGCTTGAGCGTAGTTCCCAGCTTGGTGAACAAGCCGCTGGCCTTCTTGAGGAGCTCGTCTGCGTCCGCCATGACGGCAGATTGCCACAGGAATGCCGCGACGCGACGCCTCGCGTAAACCGCGACGGCTGGGTCCTCGCCGCGCAGCCAAGGTCCGCCAGCGCGGCCCACGCAACGGCGCGAGCACAAGCTCGTACATCGCTCGCTGGGACCGCCGGGCCGCGGCCGTGCGGCGTTCGCCGGCCGCGTGGCGCGACGCCGGCGCGGCGATCGGGCATGGTTTGCCGGTGACCGAGATCCGGACCAGTCGCGTCAATGTCGGCGCGGTCGAGCTCGCGTACGACCTGTTCGGCGACATCGAGCACGGCCGGCCGCTGGTGTTGATCATGGGCATCGGCGCGCAGCGCGTGCTGTGGGACGACGAGCTGTGCGCGCAGTTCGTCGGCCGCGGGTTCTGCGTCGTGCGGTTCGATCACCGCGACATCGGTGAATCGAGCCGGCTCGACGCGCCGGCGCCGCACCCGGGGCGCGCGCTGGCGCGCCGCATGCTGGGCGTGCGCGTCGCGGCGCCGTACAGCCTCAGCGACATGGCCGGCGACGTCGCGGGGCTCATCGACGCGCTCGGGTTCGGCGCCGCGCACATCGTCGGGGCGTCGCTCGGCGGCATGGTCGGCCAGCACCTCGCGATCGAGCATCCGGCGCGCGTCCGCTCGCTGACGTCGATCATGTCGTCGCCGGGCGCGCGGCGCTACCTGCCCGAGCCCAAGGCGCTGCGCGCGCTGTTCCGGCCGCTGCCGACCTCGGCGGAAGAAGCCGGCGAGCAGGCCGCGCAGACGTTTCGCGTGATCGGCGGCACCGCCTGGCCGGTCGACGTCGATCGCCTGCGGCGCGCCGGCGCGCTGGCGTATCAGCGCGGGCTGTCGCCGCACGGCTTCTTGCGCCACTTCGCCGCGGTGATGGCCTCGGGGGACCGCCGGTCCCGGCTGCGCGACGTCCAGGTGCCGACGCTGATCATCCACGGCAGCCGCGATCCGATGTTCCCGCTGCGGGCCGGCCGCGACCTCGCGCGGCTGATGCCGCACGCGACCTGGCTGCCGATCGCCGGCATGGGCCACGACATGCCATCGCCGCTGTGGCCGACGATCGTCGCGGCGGTCACCCGCCACGCCGATCGCGCCGACGACCGGGCGGCCGCACGCGCGGCGTCGTGAGCGGATCACGCGCAGAGGCGCGCGTTGCGTGCCGCAGCGGATCGCCAGCCGAGCTGCGTCCGTGTGCCCGCTGGTGGTAGAGTCTCGCCGCCCGCCCGGGTGGTGAAACTGGTAGACACACGACACTTAAAATGTTGTGAGCCGCAAGGCTCGTGCCGGTTCGAGCCCGGCCCTGGGCACCGACGCTGCTGCGCCGATCAGTAGCTCCACAGGCGGATTCCGATGATGCCGTAGGCGGCGAGGTACGCGGTCAGGCAGCACGCGGCGAGGCCGAACCCGACGCGGTACAGCTTGCCGACGAGGTGCCCCGGCGGCCGCAGCCATCGCACCGCGTGGACCGCCGCGCCGACCGAGGCGACCGCCAGCGCCACGGTTACCAGGCAGACGCCGAGCGTGTAGAGGTTGAATTCGCCGAGCACGCGGGCGCGGGCCGCGGCGTTCAGCAGGCGCGGCGCGGCGATCACGCAGAGCCCGGCGAGGAACTGCCAGCCGTAGCGGGGCGACCGCCGCGACCGCCGGCGCAGCGCGATCGGTAGCAGCGCGACGCCGGTCCACAGGATCACCACGCTGGCCAACGGCACCGCGCACAACGCCCACGCCACGGCGCGCGGCTCCTCGGCGAAGTAGGCGCGGTTGATGACGAAGCTCCGCTGGCCGTCGTGGCCCTTGCGGAACGCGATGTGGCTGCCGCGCGCACCCGGCAGGCGAAACCGGTCGTCGCCCAGCGGCACCAGCTCGAGCTCGAGCGGCGCGATCGCCGGCACCAGCGCGAGCCACAGCCGACCATCGTGGGCGACCAGCTCGACGCCTGGCGCCATGCGTTCGAGGAACGCGAACAGCTGGTGGCGCGGCGCGGCGAGGTGATAGGTGCCGGCCCAGCGCCGTAGCTCGGCGTCGGGTACCCGAACGGGCGGCGGCGGCGTTGTCGGTAGTCCGACGAGCAGGTAGTCGACCACCAGGTCCTGGATCTCGCGCAGCGCGCCGAAGCAGTGCCAGGAGTTGATCAGCACGACGAAGCCGACACCGCGGTCGGGCAGGTAGCCGTAGCTCGACAGAAAGCCGTCGACGCCGCCGTTGTGGCCGCGGATCCGGGCGCCGAAGGACACATCGCCGTAGTTACCCAGGCCATAGCTCGCGTCTCCGGAGTCGATCCACGCGGTCTCGCTGCGCTCGATGCGCGCCATGCCGGCGGGCGAGATCAGCTGGGTGCGACCGATCCGCCCGCGCCCGAGGCCGAGCTGGACCAGCGCCGCGAGGTCTCGGGGCGACGCCATGAGGTTGCCGGCCGGGCGGTGGTAGATCGCGCGATAGGGCACCGGATCGTCGCCGCCGGCGTAGCCGCGGGCGAGCCGCGCGTCGACCTCGGGGGTGAGCCGAAGCGCGGCGCCGGTCATGCCGAGCGGCGCCAGGATCTCGTGCGCGAGGACGTCCTCGTACGGCCGGCCGGTGAGCTTCTCGAGCAGATAGCCAGCCACCGTGTAGCCGGGGTTGGCGTACGAGAACCGCGAGCCCGGTCGCCAGCGCGCGACGCGCGAGCCCGGGTTACGGGCCAGCACATCGCCTAGCGGCATCGCCTCGATCTCGAGCGGGCCGTGGCTCTCGTTCGGCCGCATATCGTCGAACCCGGCGGTGTGCTCCAGCAGGTGGGCGATCGTGATCGGCTGCTCGGCCGCCCAGCGGTTGCCGATCGCGAGCTCGGGTGCGAGGTCGGCGACCCGCGCGCGCAGATCGGCCCGGCCTTGCTCGACGAGCCGGACGAACGCGAGCGACACGACGCTCTTGGTGATCGAGCCTGCGCGAAACAGCGTATCGCCGGTCACCGGGCGGCCAGTGGCGCGGTCCGCGACGCCGACCCCGCCGACCCACAGGATGTGATCGCCGTCGACCAGCGCGATGCCCGCACCCGGCACGTGTTCGCGCGCCAGCACCTGGGCGATCGCGCTGCGCAGTCGCTCGACGTCGGGCGGCGGTGGCTCGGCCGCTGCCGTTCGAGCGGTTGCGAGCGCGACGATCCCTGCGAGACACACGGCACCCACCTTCATGGGGGCGAGCCTACCTCCGGTACGCGGTCTCGGGGGCCGCGAAGGCGCGGCGCGGCGCAGCGTGCTACAACGCGGCCGTGTCGCGCTATGACGTGTTCCGGAGGCGGATCGCCCCGATCGCGCTGATCCTGGCGATTGCGCTGGTCGCGCGCGACAGCTGCGAGAACGGCCAGCGCACGCACGCCACCGTGGAGCTCGCGCTGGGGCCGGCCGGCGCGGCCGCCGCGCGCGCCGTCGATATCGAGGTGGTGGCCGGCGGCGAGACCGTCGGGACGTTCCACCGCTCGGCGCTGCCGGACGCGCCGATCGGCCCGTGCAAGTTCCCGGTGACCTTGACCGCCGAGGACGGCGAGCTGCGGATCGATCTCGACCTGGGCCGGGCGCATCGCCGGCTGACCCGGTCGTTCCACGCGGTCGAGGGCTCGACCATCGTGGTGCCGGTGCCCGACGACGCGACGCGCTGACTACTTGCGCGCGCCGGGGCGGGCGATCCGGTTGGGCCGGCGCAGCCGGGCGAGGGTCTCGACCTGCGCGGTGCCCGGCATCAGATCGAACGGCTCGACGCGATCGAGCGTGTAGCCGTGGGCCGCGAGCGCGATCAGGTCGCGGCCGAGCGCGGCGGGGCCGCAGCTGACGTAGACGATCGTCGGCGCGGCGAGCTCTGCGACGAAGCCGCGGGCCTCGGCCGACAGGCCCTTGCGCGGCGGGTTGACGACGACGATATCGGGCTTGGCGCCCAGCTGGCCGCGGACATCGCCCGCGTCGCCCGCGATCGCGGTGAGCGGCAGGCCGGCGCCCTGGGCGGCGCGGCGCAGCTGGCCCACCGCGTCGCGATCGATCTCGACGGCGATCACGGTGGCGCCGGCGCGCGCCAGGTGCAGGCCGATGCCGCCCAGGCCGGCGAACAGATCGACCGCCTGGCTGCCCTGCGCCGCGCCGGCGAGCTCGGTGATCCGGGCGTACATCGCCGCGGCCTGCGCGCGGTTGACCTGGAGGAACTCGCCGGCGCCGACCTCGACCGGCACGCCGGCGATCTGCTCGACGAGGTGGCCGTGGCCGACCAGCACGGTCGCGCTCGCGCCCGATGGGATGATCGCGCCGTCGCGCCGATCGTGCTCGACCGCGAGCAGGCTGTGGACCGCAGGGTGGCGGGCGAGGGCCGCGGCGACGGTATCGAGCTTGCTGCGCGGCGTGCGCGGCGCGACCACGAGCACGACCATGACGTCGCCCTCGGCCTCGCGCACGATCACATAGCGCAGCTCGCCGGTGCGGGTGCGCTCGTCGTACGCGACGAGGCCTGCGCGCTCGGCGGCGCCGCGCGCCCACGTGGCGACCTCGTCGATGATCGGCGCCACGACCTGGCAGCCGAGGGTATCGACCACGTGGTGGCTGCGCGGCGCATAGGCGCCCAGCACGATGTGGTCGCCGCTGTGCCCGACGACGTACTTGCCCTTGTTGCGGTAACCGGTGGTCGCGGGCGACGGCTGCACCGGGGCGATCTCGACCGCGCCGCTGGCGATCGCCGGGACCTCGGCGAGCGCGCTGGCGACCCGGCCGTGCTTGTAGCCGAGCTGCACGGGGTACTTGAGGTGCTGCCACACGCAGCCGCCGCACCGGCCGTACGCCGGGCAGACCGGTGCGACGCGATCGCCGCTGGGCGGCCCGAACCGCTTGATGATCCGGCCCCACGCCTCGGGCCGGTGCGGGCTCCGGTGGTCGATCGCGACCTCGGCGCGCTCGCCGGGCAACAGATCGCCGACGTGGACGTCGAGACCCCCGACGTGCCCGACGCCGGCCCCGGCGTCGTCGAGCGCGATCGCCTCGACCTCGCACCGATGGGGCTGCGCCACGGACATCCGACATGGTATCTACGACACTTGCGGCGTTGATCAAGCGCTCGCGCCCGCTGCCCGATGTCCACCGTGTTCGAGAACGCCTCTGGGCCCGCGGGCCCCTCCGACCCAACCCCTCCGGCCGGCCCGCTCGTCGTGGCCGCGCTGTCGGGAGGCGTCGACAGCGCCGTGGCCGCCGCGCTGCTGGTCGAGCAGGGCCATCGCGTCGTCGGCATGACGATGCGGCTCTACGACGCGCGAGGTACCGCCGCGGCGTCGGGCGGACGATGCTGCGGCCCGCGCGACATCGAGGACGCCCGCGCGGTGTGCGCCCACCTGGGCATCCCGCACTACGTGATCGACCTCGCCGCCGAGTTCGGCGCCGCGGTGGTCGACGACTTCGTCGTGGCCTACCTCGCCGGCGAGACCCCCAATCCGTGCGTGAAGTGCAACCAGCACATCAAGTTCACGCCGCTGCTCGAGCGCGCCCGCGCGATCGGCGCCGACGTGCTGGTCACCGGCCACTACGCGCGGATCGCCCGGTCGGGCGCGGCCCACGAGCTGCACCGCGGCCGCGACGCCGGCAAGGATCAGTCGTACTTCCTGTTCTCGATGCCGGCGGCCGAGCTCGCCGCCGTGCAGTTCCCGCTCGGCGGCATGACCAAGGACGAGGTCCGCGGCCACGCCGTGCGGCTCGGCCTGCCCAACGCGGTCAAGCCCGAGTCGCAGGAGATCTGCTTCGTGCCCGACGGCGACTACGCCGGCTTCGTGTCGGCGCACGCGCTGCGCCGCGGCCGCGCGATGCCCGGGCCGGGCGCGATCGTCGATGCGACCGGCGCGGTGGTCGGTCACCACGGCGGCGTCCATCACTTCACGCTCGGCCAGCACCGGGGCCTGGGCAACCTCGCCACCAAGGACAAGCGCTACGTCACGGCGATCGATCCTGCGCGCGCCGAGGTCCGCGTCGGCCCGCGGTCGTCGGCCGAGCGCGAGAACCTCGTGATCCGCGACCTGCGCTGGCTGTCCCCGCCGCGCGCGGCGCTGTCGGCGACCGTGCAGGTCCGCCACCGCGGCCAGCCGATCGCCGCGACGATCCACGTCGACGGCGCCCACGCTGCCGTCCAGCTCGCCGAGCCGACCGTGGCCGCGCCTGGCCAGGCCGCCGTGATCTACGACGGCGACCGCGTCCTCGCCGGCGGCTGGGTCGCCCGCTAGCTGCGATCGCCGGGGCGACGCCGTCCATGTCGACGATCACGACGAAGATCGCGGCGCCGTGCTCGCGCGAAGCAGCTCGCTGATCTCGGGGAGCGCGGCGTAGGCGGCGCGCCAGGTCGCGTCGTGGAGCGCGGCGAGCTTGCGCTGCGCGGAGGCCCGGCCGCGCTCGCGCAGCGCGTGGGCGCGATGGCGGTCGCCCGCGGCGTGCAGGACCGCGGCGCACGCGACCAGCACTTCCTCCTCGGAGCCCTCGAGGTAGCGCTGGCCGTCGAGCAGGTGCAGCGCGCGATCGACGAGCGCGGCGGCCTCGGGGCTCGGGGGGCCCAGCCGGGCCAGCGCGACCGCCTGGCGCGTCAGGCCCTGGATCTCGTAGCCGACCAGGGTGGCCTCGCGGGCGACCGCGGCGCCGTCGGCGGCGTCGGTGGCCGCGGCGCTGAGCGCGCCGGTGCGCAGGTGGGCGCCAGCGCGGGCGACCAGGGCGAGCGCCTCGAGGTAGCGCGCGCCCAGCCGGCGCGCCTCGGCGAGCGCCTCGTCGAGCATGCGCAGGCCTCCGGACCGGCCGCGGCGCTGCTCGCAGATCCCGCTGTGGATCAGGCATTCGGCGCGCGACCACCGCGAGCTGGTGCGCGACAGGATGTCGAGCGCGGCCTCGAACATCACGGCGGCCTGATCGTGGAGGCCGACCTCGAGCAGCACCATGCCGGCCACGCTCTGGGCGTCGCCCTCGCGGCCGCGGTCGCCCGATCGCCGGCACAGCTCGAGCGAGCGCAGCGCGCACTGCATCGCGGGCGCGAAGTTGCCGAGGTACAGCTCGATCATGGCGACGTGGTTCTTGACGATGCGCTCGAGCCACGGGTCGCCGGTCTGCTCGATCAGCGCGAGCACCGGGCCGTAGGCATCGCGCGCCGCCTCGTAGTGCGCGCGCAAGAGGTGGATGCGGCCGCGCCCGACCATCGCCGCCATCTCGTCGGCGACCGCGCGCTGGCGGTGGAACAGCTCGCGGGCCGCGCCGACCACCTCGAGCGCCTCGTCGAACCGGCCGACCCGCTCGAGGACCTCGCCGCGGACCCGCAGCGCCTCGCCGCGCAGCCGATCGTCACCAGCGGTGATCGCGTGGACCTCGGCGATCGCGGTGGCGTCGCTCGCGGCGCCGTAGTCGCCGAGCCGGAGCAGGCGCTGCGCGCGGCGGATCGCCACGTCGGCCAACCGGGCGGGCTCGCCGGCGCACAGCGCGGCCAGCGCGTCGAGATCGCCCGGATCGGCCGCGAGATCGCCCTGCAGGCGGTGGGCTTCTTCGCGGCCAGCCAGCGCCTCGCGGCGCCGCGCCCTGGACGTCTCGCTCGGCGGCGGTTCGCCCAGCTCGCGCTCGAGCCCGAGGGTGCGCGTGAAGCACGCGATCGCCGCGCCGGCGTCGGACGCCGACAGCGCGAGCCGGCCGGCGCGCAGCCAGAACGCCGCGGCGCCCGCGATCTCGCCGCCGCGCTCGAGGTGCTCGGCGATCGCCGCGGGCGGCTCCTCACGGCCGGCGAAGAACCGCGACGCCAGCAGGCGGCCGACCCGGGCGTGGCTGTCGCGCTGGGCGCGCCGCGAGAGCGATTCGTAGACCACCTCGCGCACGAGCCCGCGGGCGAACACCAGCTCGTCTTCGCCGGCGGGCTCGCCGTGGTCGCCGGCCTCGTTGCCATCACCGCTGCTCGGGCGCACCAGGAAGCCGGCGCGGGCGACCTCCTCGAGCTCGGCGTCAAGGCTGGGCTCGCCGACCAGCTCCTCGAGCAGGCGGACCCGGACCGTCCCGCCGAGCAGCGCCGCGAACCGCAGCGCGGTCTTGGCCTTGGCCGGCAGCCGATCGATCCGCGCCGACACGACGTCGCGGGCCGACGCCGGGACGTGCTCGGCGCCGGAGTCCCGCACCGCCTGGGCGAGCTCCTCGAGAAACAGCGGGTTGCCGCCGCCGCGCGCGAGCAGGGTGGCGATCGCGGTCGGCGTCGCGGCGTCGCCGAGCCGGTCGACGATCAGCGCGCGCAGATCGACGCCGGCCAGATCGCCGAGCTCGATCGTGGCGTCGACCTCGGGCGGCTGCAGGCCCTCGGGGCGCGCGGTGAGCACCAGCAGCTCGGGGCCGCGCGCCGGCATCGCGAGCAGGTGGCGCAGGACCTCGAGGCTCGCGGTGTCGGCCAGGTGGACGTCTTCGACCACGGTCAGCGCCGGGCGCTCGTGGCTCGCCATCGCGCTGCGATAGGCCGCCAGGCCCGCCGAGATCCGCGGCCGCAGATCCGCGGTCTCGCGCGCGCCGACCGCGACGCCGTCGCGCAGCTCCATCGCGCGATCGAGATCGGTGGTGACCGCGCGGGCACGCTCGGCGGGCACGCCGACGCCGGTCAGCAGCTGGTACAGGCGGTGCGTGACCTGGGCGCGGGCGCCGCGACCGCGCGATGGCGGGATCCGCAGGGCGGCCTGGTAGAGGTCGATCACCATCGCGAACGGCGCGAGCCGCCCGGCCGGGGTCGCCGCCGTGGTCGTCACGCGCAGCGGCGCGCCGCCCCCCGCCCGGCGCGCCACCAGCTCGGCGACCAGCCGGCTCTTGCCGATCCCGGCGGCGCCGGTGATCAGCACGGTGAGCCGGCGATCGGCCGCGATCGCGCGCTCGAGCCAGCGCTCGAGCTCGTCCAGCTGCGCGGTGCGTCCGACGAACGTCCCGCGGCGCTCGAGCCGGGCGCGGTCGCGCTCGCGGAACCCGCGCGGCCCCAGCACCTCGATGACCCGGCCGCGCCGGCCGATCCGCCGGCCCGGCGGCAGCTCGCGCAGCGCGTAGAGGCTGCTGGTCAACCGGCCGGCGCCGCCGACGAACAGCGGGCGATCCTCGGCCGCCTCGCGCGCCAGCGCGCGCGCCTCCTCGATCGCGTCCGCGGGGACCCGCGATCCGGAGTCCGGGGTGCGCGCCACCGTGACCGTCGGGGCCGCGGCGCTGCGCGGAGCCGGCGTGGTCGACGACGCGGGCTGGGTCGCGACGCCGGTCCGCGCGCCGATGTGGACCTCGGCCTCGCCGGTGTCGCGCGCCATGGCCGCGGCGTCGAGCGCCCAGCCCATCGCGACCGCGACGTCGTCCTCGCCCGCGACCTCGAGACCAAACGCGACGACGAGCCCGGCCGGCGCGAACTCGAGCACCACGCCGCCGCGCTGGTACGCCAGCTCGCCGAGGCTCTTGGTGATCGGCCGCAGCGCATCCGACGCACCGGTGAGCTGCGCGGCGACCACCACGATGCGGCGGCGCTCGGCCAGCGCGCCTGCCGTCATCGCGCCGAGATCGTCGTCGATCGCCGCCTCGCCGAGCGCGGCGCTGGCGGCGCTCGCCACGCTCGCCTGGCGCGCGCGCCCGCCCGCCGGCGCGTCGAACTCGATGTCGATCTCGATCTCGATCTCGTCGTCGTTGGTGGTCTCGGGCGCGGCGACGCCGCGGATCGTCTCCTCCTCGGGCTGGCGCACGAACCGCGCGGTCTCGATCGCGGTCGCCGTGCGCGCCATGACCGAAGGGCCCCGCAGGGGGCGCTGGACCGGCGCCGTGCTGATCTCGAGGTCGAAGCCGCCGTGCCCCCCCAGCGCGAGCGGCGGCGCGATCGCCGTGCGCTCGGCGTCGGAGTCGAGCCCGGCCGGCGGCGGCGCGATCGCCGTGCGCTCGGCGTCGAGCTCGAACCGGCTGCGCCCCGGCGGCGGGGTCAGCGAGATCCCGGTGACATCGGACGGAGGGCGCGGGGGCGGCCGGTCGGCCGGCGGCTGCCGCGCGGCGCGCTCCGGCGGCGCGGTGCGCACGCCCGAAGGACGGGTCACCCACGGCGTCGGCTCGGGCGTCACGCCGCGCGGCGGGGGCGGCCAGCGCAAGACCTGCGGGGGCGGCTCGGGCAACGCCATCGTCTCCGACGACCGGACTGGCGTCGGCGCGGCCGTCCCGCTGGACCGGGGCCGCCGCACGAGCGCCGGGTGCGGCGATCTGGGCGCGGGCGTCTCGGACGGCTCGGGCAGCTGGATCACCGCGGTCGCGCCCGGCCGCCACGTGCTGCGCGCGCGCTCCGGGCGCGACGCCAGGTGGGCCAACCAGCGCGCGAGCGCCCGCGGTCCGGCCGTCACCGCCGCCCGCGCGCACGACGCGGCGAGATCAGCGGCGCTGCCGCGCGCGGCCGGATCCTGGGACAGCGCCCGCGCCACGCCATCGGCGACCTCGCGGGGGATCTCCGGGTTCCGCTCGTCGATCCGATCCGGCACGGTGTGCCGCACCGCCTCGAGGATGCCCTTCAGATCGTTGCCGCGGTACAGCGGCAGGCCGGTCATGAGCTCCCACGCCACGATGCCGAGCGCGAACACGTCGGACGCGGTCGACGGCGTCTCGCCGAACGTCTGCTCGGGGGCCATGTAGCGCGGCTTGCCGCGCAGCCGGCGCCGCTCGAGCGCCGAGGCGAACCGCGCGCGAGAGATCCCGAAGTCGAGGATCTTGATGTCGCCCTCGGCGGACAGCATCACGTTCGCCGGCGAGACGTCGCAGTGCACGATGCCGAGCGCGTTGCCGTAGCCATCGGTCTTTCGGTGCGCGTAGTCGAGCCCCGAGGCGACCTCGGCGATGATGTACGTGGCGATCGGGACCGGCGGCAGCGCGTCGCGCGCCACCGCGTCCTGCATCGCGGTGCGCAGATCCTGGCCCTCGATCAGCTCCATCGCGAGGAACAGCTCGCCATCGGCCTTGCCGAAGTCGAACACCTGCACGATGTTGCGGTGGGTCAGCTCGACCGCGATCCGCGCCTCGTCGATGAAGCTCCGGATGAACTTGGGCTCGCGCGCCTGGTGCGGCAGGATGCGCTTGAGCGCCTGGATCTTCTCGAACCCGGCGATCCCGATGGTCTTGACCTTGTAGACCTCCGCCATGCCACCCTGCGCGAGCTTCTCGAGCACGTGGTACTTGCCGAAACGCTCGCGCAGCGCTTCCACCGATCCGAGGGTACCATGGGTCGTGGCTGACTTTTCCACGCTCGAAGCGATGCTCGGCTACACGTTCCGCGATCGCGGCCTGCTGGAGCAGGCCCTGCGTCACGCGAGCTGGTGCAACGAACACCCCGCGGCCGGCCTCGAGGACAACGACCGCCTCGAGTTTCTCGGGGACGCCGTGCTCGATCTCGTGGTGCGGCACCGACTCATGACGCGGTACCCCGAGCTCCGGGAAGGCCAGCTCAGCATGACGCGGGCGCAGGTCGTCAGCGAAGCGGGCCTCAGCGAGGTCGCCGCGCAACTCGGGATCGGCGCCTGGCTCGTGCTCGGCAAGGGCGAGGACAAGTCAGGCGGCCGCGCCAAGCCGTCGATCCTCGCCGATGCGTTCGAGGCGATCCTCGCCGCGGTCTACCTCGATGGCGGGTTCCCCGCGGCGTGCGACCTCGTCGATCGGCTGCTCAGCCAGCGGATCGAGACCGTCGAGTTCAAGGGCTTCTACGACTTCAAGACCCGGCTGCAGGAGACCGCCCAGGCGCGGCTCAAGTCGACGCCGACCTACAGCGTCGTCCAGGAGCTCGGGCCCGACCACGACAAGCGGTTCGTGGTGGCCGTCACGCTGGGCACCGACGAGTGGGGCCGCGCGATCGGCAAGTCGAAGAAGGAGGCCGAACAGATGGCCGCCGCCGAGGCGCACTTCCGGCTCGAAGGCAGCGATCTCGGCCGCCGCCGAAAGCGCTAGCGGCGATCGCCCATGCGAGGCTACGGCGCCTTGGCGAGCTCGGCGTCGATCTGCGCGATCGCGGCGTCGAGCTTGGCGCGGCTCTTGTCGTCGAGGGTCTGCCCGCTGCACAGCCGCTGGGTGAACACCGGCTTGCCATCGACCTGGTAGACCTTGAACTGCGGCGACATCGCCATGCAGTGCATGCGCGCCATGGTGACCTTCCAGGCCGCGCCGTGCAGCGTGGCGTCGAGCCGCTTGAGGTCGGCCTTGGCGAGGCAACCCGTGCGCTGCGCCCGGGCCTTGCCGTCGGCGTCGGTGTCGTCGCGCGTCCACGCGCCGGTGGCGAACACCTTGACCGCCGAGGTCGCCAGCTGGGCGCCCGGATCGACCTGCTGGTCGATCTCGAACACCACCGGGCCGGTCGCGCGGCAGCCGTCGCTCGCGACCGGGGCCGCCGGCGCGACGGGGGCCGGCTTGGCGGGCCTCTCGGGGGCCGCGGACGCGCGCGAGGCACACGCGAGCGGGATCAGCGCGAGCAGCGGGAGACCGAGCTTCATACCCGAGCTTGACATGCGGCGGGGCGAAAACTTCACCGTCACGCCCGGCGGGTCCGGACCAGCGCCAGCACGTCGTCGCGGCTCGGCATCGCCGACCACGGCCCGAGCTCACGCGTCGAGAGCGAGGCTGCCGCCGCGGCGAGCTCCATGCAGCGCGCGAACGGCAGCTCGCTGAGCAGCGCCGCGGCGAACGCGCCGTGGAACACCGAGCCGGCGCCGTAGGCGTCGAGCACGTCGCCCGCGAACGCCGGGCACCGCACGGTCTGGTCGCCGTGCCGGCCGATCGCCCCCTTGTCGCCGAGCGTGATCACGACCGCGCGCGGGCCGAGCCGGAGCAGCTCGTCGAGCGCATCGGTCAGCTCGCCGCGCGGCGCGAGCTCGCTCGCCTCGCGCTCCGACGCGATCAGGATATCGGTGACCCGGACGAGATCGACCGTGCCGTCGCGGAGCTCGCCGACATCGAAGATCACCGGGCTCTTCATGCGCTTGGCCAGCGTCGCGGCGTGGAGCTGCTCGGCCGGCGCCGTGCCGTCGATCAGCAGCGCCGAGGCGCTCGCCAGCACGAGCGGCGCGTCGATCGCCACCGGCTGGCCGACATCGCCGTGGTACCGGGTGCGCAGCGTGCCGTCACCTGTGACGGTGACCAGCTCGCAGGCGCTCGATCCGACCGCGCGCAAGAGCTCGACGTCGATGCCGGCGTCGCGGAGCGCCATGCGGACCAGCTGGCCGAGCAGGTCGGCGCCGTGGGTCCCGGCCGCGCGCGCCCGGCAGCCCAGCCGGAGGGCGGCGCGCAGCGCCACGGCGACGCCGGTGGCCGGGGCGGTCGACAGCGCGGCCAGCTCGGCCGCCGGGGCGCCGACCTCGGGAAGATTGGGGCCCAACGCCGAGATCGCCACCCCGATGCGCCCGAGGCCAACCACGAGAGGCGCTTGCACGCCGCGAGCATACTCCACCGCACCGCCGGGTCGAAAGCTGGTGCGGTCACCGGCGATTTGCTGGTAGCGTGCCGCGTCCCTCAAGAACGTGTGCCTGAGGACCTGTGATCGAAGTGGCATCGCGCATTTCCGGAACCCCCGGGCAACGAGTTTCGGACATGGACGGTCCCAGTGCCGATCCGCCTCCGAGCGCATCGCCTCCTGGGACCCCCGTGACCGACCTGGCCGAACCCGCACCCGGAACTCTCGCCGAGCCACGCTCCCGCGTCTCCGCCACGCTCGCGGACGACGCGCACTTGATCGCCGCGTGCCGCCGTGGCGAAGCGCGCGCCATGGAGATGCTCTATCATCAGTACAAGCGCCGCGTGTTCGGGATGGCGCATCGCATCGTCGGTGTGTCCGACGCCGAGGAGGTCGCGCAGGAGGTGTTCGTGCGCGTGTTTCGCGGCCTCGCGGCGTTTCGCGGCGACTCGGCGCTGTCGACCTGGGTCTACCGGCTCACGGTCAACGCGGCGCTGTCCCATCTGGCGCGCCGCGGCCGTCGCCAGGAGGTCGGCGACGATGGCCTGACCGAGCTACCGGCGCCACCGGTCGTCGAGCGCGACTCGGCGCTGGCCGCGCGCATCGAAGCCGCGATGGCCCAGCTCCCGCCGGGCTACCGCGCGATCCTCGTGCTGCACGACATCGAGGGGCTCTCGCACGAAGAGTGCGCGGCGATCCTCGACTGCCGGATCGGCACCTGCAAGTCCCAGCTCCACAAGGCCCGCGCGCGCATGCGCGAGCTGCTCGGCCCGGGGTTCGCCAGTCCCGTCGGGTCGACCGATTAGCCCGCCCGGACGACCGGACTACCATGACCACGTGCGAGACCATCCAGCCGAGGCTGACCGCGTATCTCGATGGTGAGCTCGAGGGCGAACGCGGCAGCGTGGTGCGCGGCCACCTGCGCGAGTGCGCCGCGTGTCGCCGGCTCGCGCGCGACGAAGCCGCGCTGCGCGACGGCCTGCGCCAGCTGCCGCCGGTCGATCCGCCGGCGTCGCTATGGGCCGGCGTGCAGGCCCAGCTCGCCGCCGCCGAGGTCGCCGACGCGCGCACGCCCCGGTGGCGCCGCGAGCTCGCGCGCTGGGCGCGCTGGGCGCCGTGGCCACCGACCCTGCTGCAATACGTCGCCGGCGGCGCGCTGGTCGCCGGGGCGGCGGTGATGCTGTCCTGGCGCGCGCATCGAGCCTCCGAGCTGGCGCCGATCGCCGTCACCTCGCCGGTCGCCGCGCCGCCGCTGCGCGTCACGCCTCGTCCGCCCGCGCCGCCGCCGGCGCCGGCGGTGCTGCCGGTCGCCCCCGCGCCGGACGATGTCACCGCGGATCTGATGGCCGAACCAGCGCGGACAACCGCGAGCTATGCCGCCGTGGTCGAAGATCTGATGAAACTCGCGAGCGATGCCCGGACCGGGTGGAGTGACGAGCAGAAGGCCGCGTTCGACGAAAAGCTCGCAGCGCTGCGCGGCCGGCTGGGCGGTGCCGCGGCAGGGCGGCCCCAGCAGCGCGCCCAGCGCGCGCTGATCCGCTATCTGCAGACCGCGATCGTCCGCGACGACGTCGTGCTGGCGAGCGGGGGCATGCGGTGAGCGCGGTTTTGCGGGCGCTGCTCGGCCTGCTGGTGCTCGCGGCGCCGGCCGCCGCCGATCCGTCCCGCAGCGCACCGCTCCGCGGCACGGCGATGCGGCGACCCGCGGCGCTCGCCACGCCGCGCGCCGAGGTCCAGGAGCGCGGGCTCTCCATCGACCCGGTCGGACACGCGTTCACGCGGCTGTCGATCGACAACCCGCTGGGGGACGTCCGGATCGAGGGCTACGACGGCACGGCGATCCAGATCGAGACCCGCAAGACCGCTCCCGACGACGACGCGCTCGATCGCCTGCACGTCTCGCTGGCCGACAACCCGGACGGCACGGTGACGATCCGGACCACCGCGGATGGCGGTCGCGAACAGCGCCCGGTGGCGCGCAGCGCGGTGCGGCTCGACCTGGTGATCCGCGCGCCGCGCGATGTCCGGATCGAAGCGGCGGTGGGCAGCGGCATGCTCGAGGTCGTCAACATGGATGCCGGGAGCGATCTCGACACCGGCTCGGGGCCGATCTCGGTGCGCAATGTGCAAGGCGACGTGCTGACCCACAGCGTCTCGGGGCAGACCCGGCTCGCGCAGGTGTTCGGCTCGGTCGACGCGCAGACCCTGATGTCCGACCTCGACCTCGACACGATCGGCGGCGACCGGTTGATCGCCTCGGTGCACCACGGCCGGATCGACGGCCGCCGGGTGCGGGCGCGCGACATCGAGCTGACCGCGACCGAGGGCCGGATCGTGCTCGAGGCCGAAGCGGCGCTGCGCGGCCGGCTGATCGTCTCGACGTTCCACGGCGATGTCTCTGTCCAGCTGCGCCGCCACGGCGTGGTCGCGGTCCGCGCGCGCGGCACCACCGTCGATTTCGGCGGCCCGGTCCAGACCCAGCTGAACGGCTGGGTCACCGCGACGATCGGCGCGGGCGGAACCGCCGAGCTCATCGAGGCCGCGCACGTCGAGCTGCGCGCCGCGAGCGGCAACGTCAAGTTCGCGATCATCGAGAGCCGGCCGTAGCCGCACCCGACGAAGCGCGCTAGGCTGGGGGTCACATGATCGATCCGACGCCGCTGCGTGTGCGCGAGTACGCCGACCAGGCGGTCGCCTACGTCCAGCGCGCGCTCGGCGTCAAGCTCGAGTACGACAGCGATACGCTGCCCGTGCTCGACCACTACCTGCGCACCGTGCCCGCTGATCAGCCCGCCGCGCTCAAGCTCGTGGTCGCGACCTCGGGCGCCTATTTCGGCGAGGTGGTGCGCCAGCTGCTCGGTGGCCGCTGGGAGCTCGGCAGCGAAGCGGTCGCCGAGAACACGGCGTGGCGGGTCGTGCTGCCGACCGGTATTCACTTCTCGCCGGCCGGCTTTGTCGCCGCGGCGATCGCCCGGGCCGAGCTCGAAGATCTCGATACCGAGATCGCCGCGCCACCGCGAATGATGCCGTATCTCCAGCAGGCGATGGCCCGCATGGGCGAGGTCTCGTTCGACGAGTATTACTCGCTGTGCGGCCGCCTCGATACGCTCGAGCACCTCCACGAGGTGCTGGTCGCGGTCGCGGCGCAGATGCTGGGCACCGCGGCCGACAGCGACGAGGGCGACGAGGGCGACGAGGGCGACGACGGCCCGGCGGAGCTCGACGAGCCGGGAGGGCCCGTCAACTGACGCGGGTCACCGTGCCCAGGATCCCGGCATCGGATCTAACGGAATCGGGGCTCGCGCGGTGGGCGGCGGGCGCCCTGGCACAGCGAGGATTGCGGAGGCCGAGCGCGTTGACGCACGCCGTGCTCGTGAGGTCCGACCATGCCCCGGCGAATCACGAGCAGACCGGCCAGGGCGATGCGTCGCCGCGATGTTCCGCCGCTGCGCCGCAGGCGTCGCAGGGGCGTGGGCTCCGTGAGCCGGGTCTACAGGGTCGAGGCGGCCGCACGGGCTCGGACGCGATGTTCACAAGAGTTTCGCGCGATGCCGCGATCGGTCGTGTCCTGACGCCACCGAGTTCGGGTATCATCGGTGGGCAGTAATGCGGATCGGCATCTTCTCCGACGTGCACGCGAACATCGAAGCGATGGGAGCGGTGATCGATGCCTATCAAACGGAGCGCATTGACAAGTATGTTTGCATCGGCGACGTCGTCGGTTACGGCGCGTCTCCGAATGAATGCTGCGACCTGATCCGCAAGACCGCCGCGTACACGATCCTGGGCAATCACGACGCCGCGGTCGCCGGCCGCATGGACTACTCGTACTACTACGATGCAGCCCGCCAGGCGCTCGACCTCCACGCGCGCCAGCTGACTCCCGAGAACATGGTCTGGCTGCGCAATCTGCCGTACGAGGTCCGCGAGGGCGAGATCACGTTCTGCCACGGCTCGCCCATCAACCTCGAGGAGTTCGAGTACATCTTCTCGGTCGAGCAGGCCACGCGGTGCCTCGATATCTGGGACGATCTCGGGCTCGTGACCTTCATCGGCCACTCGCATCTCTGCAAGTCCTTCGCGCTGACCCGCGAAGAGGTCTACGAGGTCGTGGCGACCAAGTTCGTGATCCGGCCGGAGCACCGCTACATCATCTCCGTCGGCTCGGTCGGCCAGCCGCGCGACTACGATAACCGCGCGAGCTACACGATCTACGATACCGAGGAGCGCACGTTCGAGTTCAAGCGCGTCGCCTACGACATCGACGGTGCGGCGCAGAAGATCTTCGCGGCCGAGCTCGAGCGCAACTTCGGCAATCGCCTGTTCCTGGGCGTCTAGGAGCCGTCCGCTAGTCCTGCCTGAGCGCTGCGGGGGTGAAGCGTAGCCCCGCGGATCTGGCGGCTTCGAACTGGCTCGCGCCGATCGCGCCATCGCGGCGCATCGCGAGCAGGACGACGTCGACCCGGGTAGCCGACTCGGGGTCGAGGCCACCGGCGCGGCGGACCCGGCGGCTCATCGAGCTGGGCTCCGAGGTCAGTGCGGCGAGGAACGCGGCCTGGCGGGTCGACAGCTCGCGGGGCGAAGCGTCGAACCAGTAGCGCGCCGCGGCGGTGAGACCGTAGATCCGTGGGCCGAGCTCGATGATATTGAGGTAGCGCTCGAGGATCTGCGGCTTGGTGAGCCGCGATTCGAGCCGCCAGGTCAAGATCGCCTCCTGGAGCTTGCGGTCGAAGCTGCGGCGCTGCGACAGGAACGCGTTCTTGACCAGCTGCTGGCTGATCGTCGAGCCGCCGCGGGCGAGCCGGCGCTCGCGCAGATCGATCTCGAGACTGCGCGCGATCTGCGTCAGGTCGAACCCGGCGTGGTCGTAGAACCGCGCGTCCTCGGCGCTGACGAACGCGCTGGGCACGTGGGCCGGCAGCTGGTGCAGCATCGCCCAGCCCGGCTGGCCCCGGCCGATCCGGGCGTGGCTGCCATCGGTGAACACCTGGTCAGCGATCGCCGCGAGCCGGGTGACGTCGGCGGCCGGCGGCTCGGAGTCGGCGCGGCAGGCGTCGGCGATCGAGGTCACGAGCTCGACGCCCTCGCCATCGGGCGCGGCGAGATCGACCGCGAGCCGGACCCGGCCGCCGAACGTGCCGCCGAGCACGATGCCGTCGAGCGAGCCGCGCAGCTCACCGGGGAGTGAGGCCAGCAGATCGCCGCACGGCGCGGTGTCGAGCGAGATCTCGAGCTGGCCGGACGCCGGGGTGCCGCGGCGCAGCCAGCCGCTGGCGGTCCAGTGGGCGGCGCCGAGCTCGACCACCGCGCGCGACATCGTGAGCGACTCCGGCGAGATCGCCAGCTGGGCGTGGATCGCCGCCGCCAGCGGCACGGCCGCCGGGGCGACGACGCGGTGATCGAGCGCCGCGCCCTCGATGGCGCCGTCGACCTCGACCACCAGGCGCGCCGCGTCGCGGTGGAGCGCGACCGCGCCGGTCGCGTGTGCGCCGTCGAGCACCAGGCCGTGGGGCACGAACGCGGCCAGCCCGCGCAGCGGGATGTGCTCGCCGCGGACGCTGATCGCCGCGCCGCGCGGCTGGACGTCGATCTCGAGCGGCCGCGGGATCCCGGCGTCGTCGACGGCGGCGCGCAGCTCGAGCGTGCCGTCGGCGTCGAGCCTGCCGACCGCGAGCTCGCGCAGCGCGGCGCCCGGTGGCGTCCCGGGGGCCTCTGCGGCGAGCGTGCCGGTGCCGCCGACGGCGAGCACGCGGCCAACGCGCAGGTGGGGCAGGGCGATCTCGGCGGCGCTGCGCGCGAACGCGATCTCGCCGCGCACCGCGCCGACCCGACCGTCGATCCGGAGCGCGCCGGTGACGACGCGAACGCCATCGGCGTCGGGCACCAGCTCGACCCCGGCCGCCGTGACGTCGCCGATCCCGGCGATGTGCGCGGTCAACGTTCCGGAGCTGACGACCACGCGGCGCAGCCGGCCGGGCTCGCCGCGATCGCCGGCCGCCGAGCGCGCCGCGCTCGCATGGCGGGTCGCCAGCCGGCGGATCAGCCGGGCCAGGTCCGAGTCGCCGTCGCCATCGACCTGCGCGGTGACGTGCGGGCCGGCGACGCGGATCTCGTCGGCCCGGAGCGCGCCCGCCAGCAGCGACTCGAGCCCGATCGACGCCTCGACGGCCTCGGCGGAGACAAGCTCGCCGAACGCGACGTCGGTGAGCCGGAGGGTGCCGGTGAGATCGGCGTCGATCGCGCCGATCCGCGCCGATCCTCCGCCGGCGCTGCCGAGGTGCTCCGCCAGGGCCTGCGTCCGGGCCGAGACCCAGGCCGCCGCCGTCCACGGCGCGCCGGCCGCGCACACCGCGGTGGCGAGCAGGAGCTGTCGCTCGCGGCGGATCCTCATCGCATGCTGCTCGAACGACCGTCGTGAGGCGCGCTGGACCGGCGATCGTCGCCGACGAACGCGCGCTGGACGACCCGGCGCTCGCCGCGACCGCGGCGTGTCGCGAGGCTGGCCCCGGCGAGCATCATCTCGCACAGCTCGCCGAACGAGATACCGGCGGCGTCGGCGATCTTGGGGACCAGGCTCGTCGGGGTCAGCCCGGGGAGCGTGTTGACCTCGAGCACGAACTCGTTGCCGGCCTCGCTGACGATCATGTCGACCCGGGTCGCGCCGCGGCAACCCAGCGCCATGTGGGCGCGCACCGCCTGGGTGAGGATCCCGCGGTAGCGTTGGGGGGAGACCCGCGGCGGCACGTAGTAGTCGGTCGCGCCCTGCGTGTACTTGTGAGCGTAGTCGTAGAACCCACCGCGCGGCGCGATCTCGATGGCGCCGAGCGCGCGATCGCCGAGGATCGCGACCGAGACTTCCTTGCCGGGGATGAACCGCTCGACCAGGATCTCGTCGTCGAACCGCAGCGCGCGCTCCACCGCCGGCCCGAACGCGGCGAGGTCGCGGCAGATCGTCACCCCGACCGAGCTGCCCTCGCGGGTCGGCTTGACCACGCACGGGAACCCGAAGTCACCGTGCAGCGCGGCGAGCTCGGCGGCGGTGCCGGGCGTGCCGTCGACCGCGGCACCGGTCAGCGTGTAGTACGCGGGAGTCGGGGTATTATGAAGCCGAAACAACTCCTTGGACTTCACCTTGTTCATCGCGAGCGCCGAGGCCATGACGTCGGACCCGGTGTAGGGAACGCCCAGCATCTCGAGCAATCCCTGGACGCAGCCATCCTCGCCCCAGCGGCCGTGCAGCGCGATGAACGCGACTTCGATCTGCTCCTGGCGAACCGCGACGTCGACGTCGCGGTCGACGTAGATAGGCACGGCGTGGTGGCCTCGCTCGCGCAGCGCGGCGAGCACGGCTTCGCCTGTCCGCAGCGATACATCGCGTTCACTGGACAGACCTCCGAGCAACACACCGATCTTGCGGGACTGCATCTCGTATCTCCTTCGCGCCAGCGCAGCCGGCCTCGCGACGAGCACGCTCAGCGCCACGTCGCCTGCCCGACGCTACGGGCGGCGCGGCGCCGGGGCAATTTTTCGAACGTCGCAAGCGGCGCTGTGGTCGCCTTGACGCAGCTTCGTGGTGCACGGTAGACACGGCCGCGATGGCAAAGAAACAGTCCGCCGGTGAGTCCTCTGCCGAGGCCGCCAAGAAGCGTCGGCTCCAAAAGCAAACGGCGCCGAAGGCGGGCGCCAAGAAGCCGGCGAAGCCGCCGGCCAAACCGGCGAAGCCGCCCGCCAAACCCGCGAAGCCTGTGGCCAAGCCGGCCCGCAAGGCACGGCCGGCGCCCGCGCAGGCCGAGCCGCCGCGCGTCGAGGTCGTCGACGATGACGACGACCTCGTCGAGGCGGTGGAGCAGCCCGCGGTCGAGCGGGCGGCGCTGAGCGCCAGCGCCGAGGCGCGGGCGGATGCGGACGAGGAAGCCGACGACGAGGCGGAGCAGGCCGACGACGAAGCCGAGGAAGCCGACGACGAAGCGGTGGCCGACGCCGCGGCGGTCGAGGTCGCCCCGGCGACGCTCAGCCCCGAGGAGCAAGAGCTGTCGGCGCTGTACGGCGAGGAGCTGGCCAAGCCGGCCGTGGCGCACACCGAGTACGCCGATCGGCAGACCGCCGATGAGGATCGGCCGATGGTGCCGGAGATCAACGCGCGCGACGAGCGCAAGCAGCAGTGGCAGGAGCGCCGCGATCGCCGCCGCCAACGCCGCGACGAGCGCAACCAGCAGCGCCACGAGCGCCGCGATCACCAGCAGGCGCGCGGCCAGGACGTGCGCCCGCAGGAGCCGAGGCCCGAGCAACGTGCCGAGCAACGCAGCGAGGCGCGGCCCGAGCAACGCAGCGACCAGCGCGGCGGTCCGCCGTTCACCTCCCAGGGCTCCCGTCCGGCGCTGCCACCGCCGCCGCCCGCCGCGCCGCCGGTCACCAACGGCCACGCCGCCGAGCACGACGCGCTCGCCCGGGTCGGCACGCCGCTCGGCGACGCCGCCGCCACGGTGTTCGCGCAGCTGCGCAACGGCCAGCCGCTGCCGGTTCGCCAGCTCGCGCAGATGATGCGCAAGCGCAACCTCGTGGAGATCGATCCGGAGCAGGGCTGGCCGCAGCTCAAGGCCGAGCTGCTCGGCGACGAGCGCAGCTACCGCACGCTCGGCCTGCGCCCACGCATCGTCTACCGTGGCCGCGATCTGTTCGCGCCGGGGCCGGTGGCGATGAGCCAGACCGCCGACGCCGAGGCCAACGTCGCCGCGGCGCTGTCGCGGCTCGCCGGCGCGACCCACCGCGCGCTGGCCGGGCGGATCGCCAAGGCGACCGGGGTCGGGTTCGAGCGGCTGATCCACGCCTACCTGGTCGCCGCGGGCTACCGCGAGATCGAGTGGGTCAAGCGGGTGGGCGGCATCGCCTACGCGTCGGCGATCGCCCCAGGCATCGACCGCACCGTCCTCATCAGCGCGCGCTCGGGCGATCAGCCGATCGACCGGCGCGGCATCGGCGAGCTGCGCGTCGGGGTCGAGGCCAAGAACCTGGTCGCCGGCATCCTGTTCTCGGCGCGCGAGCTATCCGAGGACGCCGAGCGCGAGCTCGAGCGCGCCGGCCGGTCGATCGCCGTGATGTGCGGCGATCAGCTGGTCGCCGCGCTGATCGCGACCGGGGTCGGCGTGGTCAGCTCGGCCGCGCCGCTCCGCTACGTCGACGACCAGCTGCTCGACGAGCTGCTGGCGGGCTGATCCGGGCGATGCAGCGCCTGTCGCGGATCGTCGTCCTCTACAACATCGACTACGACGCCGCGGCCGCCGCCGATGCGGTCTCGGTCGCGGCCAGCGCGCAGGCGATCGCCGAGGCGCTGACCGGCGCAGGCGTCACCGCCGAGCTGATCGGCCTGGCCGGGCGCGACGTGCTCGCGGTGCTCGATCGGGTGCGCGCGGCCGCCCCGGACCTGGTCTTCAACCTCTGCGAGTCGCTCGCAGGCGACGCGCGCCACGAGCCCACGCTGGTCGGCCTGCTCGAGCTGTTCGAGCTGCCCTACACCGGGACCGATCTGCTCGGCCTGGCGTCCTGCCTCCACAAGCAGCGCGCCAAGGACATCTTGATCGCGCGCGGCGTGCCGACCCCACCGCACCGCTACCTGGCCGACCTCGACGCGCTCAACGATCCGGAGCTCGACGCGCTCGACTACCCATGGTTCGTCAAGCTCGCCCACGAGGATGCCTCGATCGGCATCACCGAGGCCAACCGGGTCACCAGCGCCGCGGAGCTCCGCGACCGATCGCGCGCGCTGATGGCGGAGTATCGCCAGGCCGTGCTCGCCGAGCGCTACGTCGATGGCCGCGAGCTCAATGTCACGCTGATCGGCAACGGCGATGAGCTGACCATGCTACCGCTCCACGAGATCGATTTTGCGGCGATGCCCGCCGGCCGCCCCAAGATCGTCAGCTACGCCGCCAAGTGGGACGAGCACCACGTCGACTATGCCGGCACCAAGCCGGTGCCAGTGCACGACGCGAGCCCCGCGCTGGTGGCCGAGGTCGAGCGCGTGGCGCGCACTGCCTGGGCCGCGCTCGGCCTGCGTGACTACGGCCGGATCGACGTGCGGATCGATGCCGCGGGCCAGCCCTGGGTGATCGACGTCAATCCCAACCCCGACATCTCGCCGGACGCGGGGGTGACGCGCGCGGCGCGGCTCGCCGGGATCTCGTATCCCAAGCTGATCGTCCGGCTCGCCGAGTTTGCCCATCGCCGGATCGTCCGGCGCGCGGGCACCGAGCCAAGCCCGGAACGCGCGACGTCTTCCTGAGGATCCTGAACGAGCGGCACGAGTGACCTGGCGCAGGGCCGCGTCGATGATCGGTCCGGACCCGGCGCTGCTGATCAAGGTGGCGCCAGCGCTCTCGATCGAGCGACGTGGGCTCCGGAGGTGCCTCGCGCGGGATGTGGGGTAAACTGCCAGCGCTGTATGCCCCGGGCGCCGCGTGGCTCGTTCACGGTCCGCGAGATGAACCGCAAGGCGGATCGCGCCGGCGTGGCGGCGATCGAGACGGGATTCGAAACCCGCAGCGTGTTCGACGTGACGGTGACGCCGCGGCGGCTCGAGCTGGTGGAGCGCCCGCTCCTGGCGCCCGTGGTGAAGCGCTATCCGATCGAGGATGTATTCGCGGCGTGGGCGCGCTGGACCACGGCTTGGGTCGCCGTGGCCGATCGGATCATTGGCTTCGCGGCGGTCGAGTACGAGGCCTGGCACGCACGGCTCAACCTGTGGCACATCTACGTTGCGCCGGAGCGGCGCCGCGAAGGCATCGGGCGCGCGCTGCTGGCGCGTGTCGAGGCGCATGGCCGCGAGCGCGGGGCGCGACGAGTCTGGCTCGAGACGAGCAACGTCAACGTGCCCGGGATCGCGGCCTACGCGCGACTCGGCTACACGCTGTGCGGCGTCGACACGACGTACTACGAGGGTACCCCGGCGGCAGCCGAGTCTGCCGTGTACTTGTCGAAGCCGCTGTAGCTACTCGTCGGCGTCGCGGTCGCTGTCGGGTTCCCCGGCGAGCCGGCGCAGTTTCTTCTGAAGACCAAAGCGAGACAAGCCCAGGAGGCGGGCAGCCGCGGTCTGATTGCCGCGGGTGCGTGCCATCGCGGCGGTGACGTAGGCGTGCTCGACGACCGAGAGCGCGGGCCGTAGCTGCAGATCGTCTGCGGCGCGCGCGGGGAGGTCGCCTGTGTGGCCGCGCTGGCTGCGGAGCTGGGCGAGGCCCGACGCGGCGTAGAGATGCGCCAGCTCGGCGTGCACCTGCGAGCGGCGCCGCTCCAGGTCGAGCTCCGCCTCGGTGCGGAGAAGTTCGAGCGCCGCTTCCCGCTCCGCGGCCAGGCGAGCGCGGGCCGCCTCGAGCTGCTGCTCGGATTCCGCTTGGAGGCGCGCCAACGCGGCGTCTCGCGCAGCCCCCACGTGGGGGCGGGCGGCTTCCAGC
>Ga0302299_10000112_pt1 | contig 34929 bp, 23 predicted proteins | sample III_Fen_N3_4_FD_198795 | JGI IMG/M metagenome (GOLD analysis project Ga0302299, IMG submission 198795) | Peat permafrost microbial communities from Stordalen Mire near Abisko, Sweden - III_Fen_N3_4 | ecosystem: Environmental > Terrestrial > Soil > Wetlands > Permafrost | place: Sweden: Abisko...
GGACCGGGCGGCGAGGAAGCCCGCCCCCGCCGCCGTCCCGGCGACCCCGGCGGCGGCCGCGCCGATCCCCAGCCAGCGCAGCGCGGCCCGTCGCGACGGGGGCGCGTCGCCGGTCGTCCCGGCCGGGGTCATGCCGCGACCGCGCCGGCGAGGCGGCTGATCGGTTCCGCGACGGCGTCGACGGACGCCGAGAGGGCCCGGCGCTGGTCGGGCGTCACCTGCGTGTACGGCACGAAGGCGTCGTCGGCCGGGCCGGTGCGGTGGCCGTCGAGCACCTTCTGCAGGGCGGTGAAGCGGGTGTCGAGCTCGGTGAGCAGGGCGGCGTCCTTGGTGCCGAGCACCGGCCGGAGCAGCTCGACGACCTGGCGGGCGCCGGCGACGTTCGCCTGGACGTCGACCAGGTCGGTGTGGCTGAACGCCTCCTCCTCACCGGTGATCTTGCTCTTGCTGACCTCGTCGAGCAGCTCGACGGCGCCGTTGGCCATGCCGGTACCGGTGATCTCCACCGTGCGCACCCGGGAGCGCAGGTCGACCAGGTCGGCGACGAGGCGGTCGGCGACCGGCGCCAGGCCCTGGGTCGAACCGGCCTGGAAGATCCCCTTCTCCAGGACGTGCCACCCCGTCCAGGTCCGGCCGCTCTCCAGGTCGGCCTCGCGCAGGTCGATCTTCGGGTCGAGGTCGCCGAAGGACTCCGCCACCGGCTCGACCCGCTCCCAGCCGACCCGGCTGGCGGGGTACGCCGTCCGGGCCCGGGCCAGGTCACCGGCGGTGACGGCCGCGGCCAGTTCCTTCGCGCCATCCAGGGAGCGCTGCGCCTGCTCCTCGACATAGCTGCGGTAGGCGGCGAGGGCGGCGTCCACGCGCGGGTCGCGCGAGGCCGAGGCGGACGCCGCGACGCCCGTCACGGTGAGTGGCGCCACGTGGCCCTTGCCGACCATGCCCGGCCGGCAGCGCAGCGTGTACGCGCCGGGGGCGAGCTCGACGGTGAGCTGGACGGTCAGGCCGGGGCCGACGTTCTCCCGCTCACCGACGGCGGAGCCGTCCGGCCGCAGGACGTAGATCTCGCTCTCCTGGCCGCCGGTGTTGTGGAAGGTCACGGTCCGCACCCCGGCGTCCACCGAACCCGTCGAGGACCGGCAGGCGTCGTCCGTGCCGGTGACGCGCAGCGCGTCGCTCCCGCCCGCCGTGCCGGCGCCGACGCAGCCGCTCAGGACGGCGGCCAGGCCCGCGACGGCCGCGCTGACGACGGCGAGGGTTCGGGTCTTCCGGCGTGCGGACACGATGCTCCTGCGGAGAGTTGGAAACGAAGTGAGGTAAGCCTTACCTAACTCGCCGGGCTCGGTCAAACCGGGCCGACCCGCCGGTGCTGACCGGCGTGTGACCGAGCGCTGGGTACGGTGACGAGGTGAGTAACAGCCCGACCACGCGCAGACACCTGCTGGTCGCCGGCGCCGCGGCCCTGGCCGGCGTCGCCGGGTGCTCGGCGGACCGCACGGGCACGTCGGGCCCGACGTCGACCGGTTCGTCCGGGTCGGCAGGTTCGACCGGGTCGGCCGGATCGGCCTCGGCGGCGGGCACCGGTACGGCGTCGGCGTCCACGTCCACAGCAACCTCGGCGTCGGCGGTGACCTCGGCCCCGGCCCCGGGCGTCGCCGTCCGGGGCGGACCCGACCTCACCCGGGGGACGTCGGGCCGGGCGGAGGTCGCGCTGACGTTCCACGGCGCCGGGGACGTGACGATCCTGCGGCGGATGCTCGCCGAGTTCGCCGACGCCGGCACCCGGGTGACCGTGCTCGGCATCGGCACCTGGTTGGAGAGCGAGCCGCAGGTGGCCCGGCTCGTGCTGGACGGCGGCCACGAGCTCGGCAACCACACCTGGAGCCACCGGACGATGCCGCGCCTCGACGCGGCCACCGTCACGACGGAGATCCAGCGTGCCGCGGCGGTGCTGCGGCGGCAGACCGGCAGCCCGGGCCGCTGGTTCCGACCGAGCGGGACGCCGCACAGCACGCCCGCCATCCGGGCCGCGGCGGTCGCCGCCGGGTACGGCGCCTGTCTCGGCTACGACGTCGACCCGCTGGACTACACCGACCCGGGGGCGGACGCGATCGTCCGGGCGTTCGCGCGCGGGGTGCGACCCGGCTCGATCGTGAGCCTGCACCTGGGACACCCGGGCACCCTCGCCGCGATGCCCCGCCTGCTCGCCACGCTGGCCGACCGCCGGCTCGCAGGCGTGACCACGACCCGACTGCTGGAGCCCGCATGAACCGTCCGACGCGGCGACGTCGCCGCTCGACTGTCATCGTCCTGGTGCAGGCGGGTGCGGCCGTCGGTCTGCTGCTCGCCGGCTGCTCCGGGGGCGGCCCGGCGTCGACGTCCGCCACCGGCGCGGCGACGTCGGGGGCCTCCACCACGGCTCCGACGCCCACGACGCCGCAGGTCTCCCGGGTCGCGTCGTCGGGGTCGAGCGCGAGCCCGAGCCCGAGCCCGGGAGCGAGCCCGGGAGCCGACGTCTACGCCCAGGCGGGCGCCGGGATGCTGACCGGGGCGGCCCGCACCGCCCGGCCGATGGTCTACGTACCGAACACGATGGCGAACACCGTGGAGGAGATCGACCCGGCGACGTACCGGGTCGTGCGCCGGTTCCGGGTGGGGGCGGTGCCGCAGCACGTCGTCCCGTCGTGGGACCTGAAGACGCTGTGGGTCAACGTCAACAACGGCAACACGCTCGTCCCGATCGACCCGACGACGGGTGCACCCGGCCGCGCGGTGCCGGTCGAGGACCCGTACAACCTGTACTTCTCCCCTGACGGCGCGCACGCACTGGTCATGGCCGAGCGCGACCAGCGGATCGACGTCCGGGACGCGCACACGATGGCGCTGCAGCGCTCGCTGCCGGTGCCGTGCCGCGGGGTCAACCACGCCGACTACACCGCCGACCTGTCGACCCTCGTCGTCAGCTGCGAGTTCAGCGGGAAGCTGCTGGTGATCCCGGCCGACTTCTCCCGGGTCACGAAGGTCATCGACCTGAACGCCCAGCACGCGCCCGGCCGGACGGCGGCCTCGACGCACGGCGGCGTCGCGCACAGCGTGGACCGGGGCGTGAACTCGATGCCGCAGGACGTCCGGCTGACGCCCGACGGGCGCACGTTCCTGGCGGCGGACATGCTGGCCAACGGCGTCTGGGAGATCGACGCGTCGACCTTCGCCGTCCGGGGGTTCCTGCCGACCGGGGCCGGGGCACACGGCATCTACCCCAGCCGCGACGGGAGGTCGATCTACGTCACGAACCGGGACGCCGGGTCGATCTCGGTCCTGGACGGCGCAACCCTCACCCAGCGGACGCTGTGGCGGATCCCCGGCGGCGGCTCCCCCGACATGGGCGGCGTCTCGGCGGACGGCCGGACGCTGTGGCTCTCCGGGCGGAGCAATGCAGTGGTCTACGTGTTCGACACGACCACCGGCGCGGTGATCCGGCGGATCGCCACGGACGCCGGGCCGCACGGGCTCGCCGTCTGGCCGCAGCCGGGACGGTTCTCGCTGGGCCACACCGGCAACCTGCGCTGAGGCCGACGGGGGCTCGGGTACGTTCGGGGCCGCCCGGGTCCGCCCCGGGGCGCTCGGGTCCGCCCAACGGCGCTCAGGTCCGCCCGCCCGGGCGGTCGACGTCGTCCAGCTGGGCCGCGGTGAACCCGGCGCCGCAGCCCGCACCGCTGACCGGGCAGAACCAGATCCGGCTGCCGGCTCCCGGCGCGGCGCACGCGGCGTCGGCGGGCAGCGCCGGGCCCAGCGTGTTGTGGCCGGCGTCGGGGCTGTCCCGCGGGAAGCGCAGCCCCAGGTCGGAGCGCAGCCCCGGCCCGCACGGCACGCCGGCCCCGGGCAGCTGCCGCACGGCCAGGAGCAGGGCCGCGTACCCGGTGCGCCGCTCGCTCTCCTGCGCGGCTGCGGGGCCGCCGGGCGACGCCGGGCGTCCGGAGGCCGCAGCTGCGGACGCGGCGGCGTCCGCCGGGGTGGCGAGGGAGTAGAAGGACAGGTTGCGCCACGGACCGTTCGCCAGGGGCGGCGCGCCCGGTCCCGGGTAGTCGGGGTCCGCGACCATGCTCAGCCCGCCCGGACCGGCGATCACGGTGGGCGCGCAGGAGGCCTTCACCCGGGTGCGCACCAGCTCGGACATCGCCCCGGCGAGCTGCCGCAGCTGCGCGCCCCGCCCGGCGAACAGCCAGACCTGCCCGGTGCCGGTCGCGTCGCAGAGCCGGCCGGCGAGGTCTCGGGTCATGGCCTCGTCGGCCGTCTCGTCGAACCGCTCAGGGACCGTCGTCAGCCCCAGCCCGGGCGCCTGCTGGGCGAGCGCGGTCTTCAGCTCGTTGCTGAAGAAGGTGTCGTTCTCGTCGTAGAGCACGTGCACCGCCGCCGCACCGCGCGGCAGCGCGGACCGGGCCTGCAGGAGCATCGCCCGGGCCACCCGGTGGTCACCCGGCGCGACGCCCAGGAAGCGGTCGCCAGGGCCCAGCTGCAGCACCCCGCCGCTGCGCATCGTGCTGCCGTTGACGCTGGCTGCCACCACCCACAGCCGAGGGTCGGCCTCGGTCAGGACGTGCACGGACTCCAGGGTGCTCGCCCGGCTCTGCGACAGCCCGATGACGGCACGCAGGGCCGCGCCGTCCGAGGGCGATGCGTCGGCGACGGAGAAGGCGCGCCGCATCGCCTGCGCCACCGAGGGGCCGGAGACGAAGTTGTCTCCGGAGTTGGCGACGACCAGGCGCACCTGCGTGCCGCCGGCCCGGTTGAGCGCCTCCTGCGCGGCCGCCGCACCACCCAGCTGGTAGAGCGCGTTGATCGGGTTGTCCGGCAGGCTGCGGGACAGCGGTGCGAAGAAGGCGACGGTCCGCACCCGGTCGCCGCGGGCGGCGTCGACGGCGGCGTTCTGGGTGGCGATCCGGGCGAGCATGCCGGCCAGGACGCGGTCCGCCGCGGTCTCCGGACGGCCGAGCTGGCCGAAGCCCGCGACGCCGCGGTCCGGCACCACGAAGCCGACGCACTGGCCGTTGTCCAGCCAGACCTGCCGGGTCGAGGCGCCGCTGTCCAGGATCGCCGCGGAGCTGACGTCGCCCCGGCAGGGCAGCCGCGGCAGGGCCGCCGGGACGACGCCGGACGACGCCAGCACCAGGCCAAGCACCAGCGCCCCCGCGCCCAGCAGTGAGACCGGGCGGCGCCAGCCCGCCGGCCGGACGACGGCCGCCGTCCACCCGGTCGCCGTCGCCCCCGCCGCCGCCCCCGCTGCCGTCGTGCCCGCCGCGGCGCCCTGGTGGGGGTCGAACAGCGCGAACCGGGGCTCCCGCGGCCGGACCAGCGTGCCCACCGGCCGCAGCAGCAGGCGGGCGTGCAGGCCGTCGGCGCCGGCCGGGCGCTCGAGGTCGCGCAGCAGGGGCGTGACGGCGACGGGCAGCGGGAGGGTCGGGTCGAGGGTGCCGGCCGCGAGCCGGCGGCGCAGCACCCGCTCGAGCCGGTCGAGCCGGTCGGCGTAGCCGAGGCCGAGGCCGGGCCGCCACGGTGACCACGGCAGGCCCATGCCCGACCCTTGCTGCACCCCGCGCGCGACGCCGACGGACATCCCGACGGACGCCGAGATCCACACCGCCTGCTGCAGCGTCGGGACGCTCCCGCCGGACGAGAACCACCAGGTCAGGCCCGCGGAGGCGACGGCCAGCGCGGTGCCGACGGTGACCGCGACGGTGCGGCTGGAGGCTCGCTCGCGCTCCATCGCCTCGGCGGCGGACAGCGGTGTCGCCGGGCCGGTGCACCACCGCAGCCAGGCCAGCACCGCCAGCAGGACGGCGGTGTACGCGACGCCGGGCCACCACTCGGTGCCGTCGCCGACGCCGAGCGCGGGCAGCATCCAGGCGAGCAGCACCCCGGCGGCCAGCAGCAGGGCACGGGGACCGCCGATGCCGCGCGCCAGGTCCGGCAGGTCGCGCAGCCCGGGCCAGGCCGGCCGGATGGTCTGCGGGTGGCCGACGCGGTGGGGCTGCGGCGCGCGGGAGCTGCCGAGCTCGCCGCCGAAGCGGGCCAGGGCCAGCACCAGGGCCGTCACCAGCCCGGCGACCAGCACCACCAGGACGAGCGGGTTCGCGCTCGGCAGCCCGAAGATCCAGCCCCAGCCCCAGCCCGGCGGGGGCAGGTAGACCCAGCCGACGACGTCCTCGAACCGCAGCCCCCGGGCCGCGGCGAGGCCGTGCCCGGCCCGGTCGAAGCCGCCGAGCTCGCCGAGGACGGCCAGCGCCACCGACAGCGTGGCGCCGAGCCCGAACGCACCCAGCGCCCAGCGGGCCGCGGACCGGGCGCGCTCGCGCTTGACCTGCCGGTACGCCCGGGCCAGCGCGCGCTCGGCGGGCGGGGCGTCGTCGTCCGCGTCGGTGTGCCGGGCGGACGCCGTCTCGGCGAGCTGCGGGACCCGCCACCACGCGAAGCCGGCGCCGCTGAACAGGCCATGACCGGCGATCCAGCGCAGGGTGCTCTCGGCCTGCTGGGGCGCGGCGGGCCAGAGCAGGGGCAGCAGCGCGTCGGCCACCTCCTCCGGCGCCACGGACGACGCGACGAGCGGCACCCCCGCCCGCCGCAACTCGGACAGCAGGCTGAGCCGGCGCGGGCTCAGCGCGCCGGCGCGGGCGGCCGCCTCGACGCGCGGGTAGCCACGGCCGAGGAAGGCCCGGACGTCGTCCTCGGTCACCGGCTGGAGCTCGAGCGTCTCGCAGCCGCCCGGCGGGACGTCGTCGGGCCCGGCGGCGATGACGACGAGCTGGTTGCCGCTGCTGCGCAGGACCGGGCCGACGCGCTCCTCGCCGTCGTCCAGGAAGAGCATCAGCCGGTCCGTGGTCTCACCGAGCCAGGCCGAGCGCAGGGCCCGGTCGAGGCCGGGCTCACCGGCGAACAGCTCGGGGTACCGGTCGTTGAGCTGGTCGATCACCCAGTCGCGCAGCTCGACGCCGGCCCCGAGGTCCGCAGGGGCCGCGCCGTCAGGGGGACCCGGCGTCCACCCGGCCAGCGAGACCCAGACCGGCAACGGGAAGGCGTCGCCGGCCGCGACCCGCCGGCTGCGCTCCTGCTGCGCCGCGGTGAACAGGGCGAGCAACGCCGTCCCGGTGCCGCTGTTCGGGCGGCCGTGGATGACGAGGGTGCGGCCCGCGCGCTCGGCGGCCGCGACCAGGGCGCCGACGGCGTCCACCGACAGGTGCCGGGGCTGCGGCGGGCGCCGGAGCCGGATCCGGGCGGCCATCCCGCGCCCCTCCTTGGCGTCCGGCGACCACGGCCCGCGCAGGCCCTGCGGCCACGACGCGACCCGCGGAGGGACCGCGCCGGTGCCCTGGACGCCGTCCGGCGTCCGGTCGACGAAGCGGTTCGCCGCCGCGAGCGGCGCCCACGAGCGGGTCATGACGTCGTGGAGCTGGTGCAGCAGCGCGTCCGGGTCGGTGTGGTCCGCGGCCTGGCCGCTCCCCATCGACCCGGCGAACAGCAGGGTCACCATCTGGATGGCGAGCGCGGGGATCAGGGTCCGGGCGTCGACCACCCAGAGCCAGGCGGCCATGACGAGCAGGATGGCGATGGGCAGCACCGGACGGCCGGACCGCAGGGACAAACGACCTCCGCACGTCGGATCGGCCGGGGCGCACGACGACAAGATCGTAGCGATCCGTCCCGGTTCACCCCGCGGCGCCCCCGTCAGCCCTCCGGCCGGACCCCCCGTCAGACCGGTGGGACGCCGTGCCGGCGCTCGCTGAACCGCCGGTCGCGGCCGGACGCGTAGCCCAGTCGCAGCACGATCTCCCGGCGCAGCTCCGGCGGCTCCACCACCGCGTCGACGACGAGGTCGCTGGCGAGGCGCAGCAGGTCGACGTCCTCCTCGTACTCCAGGCGCCGGGCCGCCACGTACGCCGCCCGCTCGCCGTCCTCCGGGATCGCGGCGATCTTGTTGGCGTAGACGGCGTTGACGGCCGCCTCCGGTCCCATCACGGCGATCCGGGCCGAGGGCAGGGTGAGGGTCGCGTCCGGGCCGAAGCCGGGGCCCGCCATCGCGTAGAGCCCGGCGCCGTACGACTTGCGCAGCACCACGCAGATCTGGGGCACCGTCGCCTCGGAGACCGCGGTGATCATCTTGGCGCCGTGCCGGATGATCCCCTGCCGCTCCACCTCGCTCCCGATCATGAACCCGGGGACGTCGGACAGGTACAGCAGCGGCACGTTGAAGGCGTCGCACAGCCAGATGAAGCGCGCCGCCTTGTCGGCCGAGTCGGTGAAGAGGACGCCGCCGCGGACCGCGCTGTTGTTCGCCACGACGCCGACCGAGCGGCCGTCCAGCCGCCCGAACCCGACGACCAGCTCGGCCGCGAACAGCGGCTTGACCTCGAAGAACGACTCGGCGTCGACGAGGGCGTCGATGACGTCGTGGACGTCGAAGGGCACCGACTCGCGCTCGGGCACCAGCTCGCGGGTCATGGCCCGGACCGGTGCGGCCGCCGAGTACTCCGGCGGCCGGTCGCGCCAGCAGGTGGGCAGGTAGGAGAAGTAGAGCCGGGCCTGCTCGATCGCGTCGGCGTCGTCGGTGGCCAGGTTGTCGCCGCAGCCGGACACCGTGCAGTGCATCCGGGCGCCGCCCATCTCCTCCAGGCTGACCCGCTCGCCGACGACCATCTCGGCCATCCGCGGGCTGCCGAGGTACATGCTGGCGTTGCCCTCGACCATGATCACGATGTCGCAGAAGGCCGGGATGTACGCGCCCCCGGCCGCGGACGGCCCGAAGAGGCAGCAGATCTGCGGCACCTTGCCGGACAGCGCGACCTGGTTGTGGAAGATCCGCCCCGCGCCCCGCCGGCCGGGGAACAGGTCGACCTGGTCGGTGATCCGCGCGCCCGCCGAGTCGACGAGCCAGAAGACCGGCAGTTCCTCGCGCAGCGCCGTCTCGGTCGCCCGGACCATCTTCTCGACCGTCCGCGCGCCCCACGACCCCGCCTTCACGGTCGGGTCGTTGGCGATCACCACCGCCGGGCGGCCGTCGACCAGTCCGCGGCCGGTGACGACGCCGTCCGCGGGCAGCCCCGCCCCCGGGCCGAACCCCTGCGCCGCGCCGACCAGGGCGTTGGCGAGCTGGCCGTCCTCGACGAAGCTGCCGTCGTCCACCAGGAGGGCGATCCGCTCGCGGACCGGCAGCTTCCCCTGGCCGGCGAGCTTGGCGGCCCCGGGCCCGGACGGCGCGAGCGTCGCCGCGCGCGCGGCGGCGACCTCGGCGTAGTGATCGTGCGTCATGCGCCCACCCAACCCCATCGTCGTGCCGCGCGGCCCTGGAGCAACGGACTACAGCACCGGCAGCCCGAGCCCGCGCGAGATGACCAGCCGCTGGATTTCGCTCGTCCCCTCGCCGATCTCGAGGATCTTCGCATCCCGGTAGAAGCGCGCGACCGGCGAGTCCTCGACGAAGCCCGCGCCACCGAACACCTGGGTCGCGGCCCGGGTCGCGGTGACGGCGGCCTCGCTGGCGTACAGCTTCGCGATGGCGGCGGCCTGCTTGACCTCGGCCGACGTCCGGCGGCCGGCCCGCTCCTCGTCCTTCAGCCAGGCGGCCTTGTACGTGAGCAGCCGGGCGGCCTCCACCGAGACGGCGACGTCGGCCAGGCTGAACGCGATCCCCTGGTTGGCGCCGATCGGGCGGCCGAACGCCGTCCGGGTGGTCGCCTCTGCGCGCGCGGCGTCCAGGCAGGCGCGGGCGAGGCCGAGGGCCAGGGCGGAGATGGCGATGCGCCCGTCGTCCAGGATCGCCAGGAACTGCGCCAGCCCGCGGCCGCGCGCCCCCAGCAGGTTGGCGGCCGGCACCCGGCAGCCGGCCAGGTGCAGTCCGTGCGTGTCGGAGGCGTGCCAGCCGAGCTTGCGGTACGCGGGGTCTACGGTGAGGCCGGGCGTGCCCGCCGGGACGAGGATCGTGCTGATCTCGCCCGTGCCGTCCGGCCGGGTGCCGGTGCGGGCGGTGACCGTCACGACGCTGGTGATCGGCGTGCCGGAGTTGGTGATGAACGCCTTGGCGCCGTCGACGACCCAGCTGGCGCCCTCGTCGGTCCCGCCGTGGGTCCCGCCGCCGGGGCCGTCCTCGAGCACGGCCCGGGTGCGGGTCGACCCGGCGTCCGAGCCGCCCTCGGGCTCGGTGAGGCCGAACGCGGCGAGCGCGCGCCCGGCGACGAGGTCGGGCAGCCAGCGGTCCTTCTGCTCCGCGGTGCCGAAGGTGAGGATCGGGTTGATGCCGAGCCCGACGCCGGCCGACAGCGTGATGCCGACGGACTGGTCGACCCGGCCCAGCTCCTCGATGGCCACGCAGAGGCTGGTGAAGTCGCCGCCGTGGCCGCCGTACTCCTCCGGCGCGAGCAGGCCGAACAGGCCGAGGTCCCCCAGCTGGGGCACCAGCTCGACCGGGAACCTCGCCTGCGCGTCCCAGCGGGCGGCGTGCGGGGCCACCTGCGCCTCGGCGAAGTCGCGGACGACGCGCCGGAAGTCCTCGTGATCCTTCGACAGCTCGAACATCTGGCCCCCTTCTTGACGTTTACGTTAACGTAAAGCAGAAGAGCCACCGGAGCAAGGGGTGCGACGATGACTGCAGCGCGTGATGAAGGCGACAGTGCCCGGCCATGGACGATCGCCGAGGTGGCCGCCGAGCACGGCGTCACGCACCGGACGGTGCGCTTCTACGAGGACCAGGGCCTGCTGCGCCCCGAACGGCGCGGCACCCAGCGGCTCTACCACCCGCGCGACCGGGTCCGGCTGGCGCTCGTCCTGCGGGGCAAGCGCCTCGGGTTCGACCTGGCGGAGATCCGGCGCATCGTCGACATGTACGACAAGGAGCCCGGCGAGGCCGGCCAGCTGCGCTACCTGGTCGACCAGATCGCCGCCCGGCGCGCCGACCTGGAACAGCGCCGCCACGACATCGAGGTCACCCTCGCCGAGCTGGCCGACGTCGAGGCCCGCTGCCGCGCCACCCTGGCGACACTGCCCACTCCCGCCCCGGAGCGGGTTACACGTTGACCAACGCCGCCGTCCCGGTCCGGGGGGTTCTGTCAGGATCGCGGGCATGACGACGACCGCAGCGTGGGCGCCGGCCCGCGTCCTGGCCCGCCGGACGCTGATCAAGGTGCCCGAGGTGACGGCCTTCTTCTGGATCATCAAGCTGCTCAGCACGGCAGGCGGCGAGTCCGTCGCGGACTACCTCGCGATGGAGTCCCTCGGCATGAAGAAGGCGCTGGTGCTCACCGGCGGCCTGCTCGCGGTCGCCGTCGTCGCCCAGCTCGCCGTGAAGCGGTACGTCGTGCCGCTGTACTGGACGGTCGTCGTCCTCGTCGGCATCGCCGGGACGCTGATCACGGACTACCTCGTGCAGTCCGCCGGCGCCTCCGAGTGGGCGGCCACCGGAGGGTTCCTCGCCGCCCTGCTGGTCACCTTCGGGCTCTGGTACGCGAGCGAGCGCACCCTGTCGATCCACAGCATCAACACCACCCGGCGCGAGCTCTTCTACTGGGCCGCGGTCCTGCTGACGTTCGCGCTGGGGACGGCCGCCGGCGACCTGACGGCATTCACCCTCCGGTGGGGCTTCCTGCCGTCGATCGCGCTCTATGCCGCGGTGTTCGTGGCGGCGGGCGTGGCCCACCTGCGGTTCGGGGCGAACGCTGTCCTGTGCTTCTGGATCGCATACGTGATCACCCGGCCGCTCGGCGCCACCGTGGCCGACTACCTGGCCTTCGACAAGGACCTGGGCGCGCTGGCCCTCGGGCTGCTGCCGGTCGGGACGGCGCTGACGGCGGCCATCGTGGTTCTCGTCGGGTACCTCACCGTGACGCACCGGGACGCGCCCGCCGAGGTGTGACACCCGATGAAGTCCATGATCACACTGAAGTCCATGATCACGGCAGGGCAAGGGTCGGCCAGCAGGAGAGGGCGGTGACGGTGCCGGGCGCGACCTCGGTGAAGCCGCCGTCGGTGACCTCCACCCGGGCGGTGCGGCGGGCCCGGCGCCAGCCCGCCTCGTCGGGCAGGACGACGCGGACGGCGAAGCCGGCGGCGCGCCAGCGGGCGACCTCGTCGTCGGCGAGGTAGCGCCAGGCCAGGTGGGCGGCGTGCCCGCTCTGGGCGGCGGCCTTGCCGGTCGAGAGCCGGGCGAGCGGGGTGAGGGCGACAGTGAGGCCGTCCGCGACGGGTGCGGCCGGTTCGCCGACGTCCGGCAGTTCGGTGCCGCCCACCTGCAGCTTCGCCAGCAGCGGCGGCACCTCGTCGACCGGGCCCGGGACGACGGCGCGCACCTGCGCGCCACGGTGCTCGACGGTCACGCCGTCCAGGGCCGCCGTGGCCTCGAACCGCACGCCGCGGGCGCGCCGGACCACCTTGCGGACGGGCCCGGCGTCCCAGGTGGCCACCCGCTCGTGCCAGGGCCCGCCGGGCGCGCTCCGCTCGTCGTCCAGCAGCCGGACCGCAGCGATCGCGGCGGCCTCGCAGGCGGCGAGGTGGGTGGCACGCCCGGCGCGCTCGTCCCGCAGGACGAGTTGCAGGGCCCAGGGGGACGGCACGGCGACACTGTGCCGCCTCAGCGCCGCCGGGACCAGAGCTTGTCGCGGCGCGCCGCGTCGAGGCCCGCGACGAGTCCGCGGGTGTCCACACCCCGGCGGGGGGCGAGGACGGCGAGAAGGATCACGGCCAGGATCAGCAGAAGTGTCATGGCAGAAAGTCTGGGTCATCCAGGATCCCGCCACCAGTGGCAGATAAGTCAGGTTTCCTTGATTTACCGCCACGCCGGGGAGACACTGTCCGCATGACGGCGACCGTGCTCGGAACAGTCCTCGGAACCGCCTCCGGGACGGCCCAGGGGGCCGCTCCCGAGGCGGTCGGCGAGGCCGCGTGCGACCTGCCGTCGTCACTGCGCTCGATCGCCGTGCTGGTGCACTCCCCGGTCTCGATGTTCGAGTTCGGCGTCGCCTGCGAGGTCTTCGGCTCGGACCGGACGGCGGACGGTCTCCCTGGTTTCGACTTCGCCGTCTGCACCGAACACCCTGGCACCCTGCCGGCCTCGCACGCCGGCAACGTCCGGCTCGGCGTGGACCGGGGGCTCGACGCCCTCGTCGGCGCCGATCTGATCATCGTCGCGCCCCCGGGCGAGCACACCGTGCCGAGCCCGGCCGTCGTCCGGGCCCTGCACGATGCGGTCGACGCCGGCGCCCGGGTGATGTCGATGTGTTCCGGGTCGTTCATCCTGGCGCGCGCCGGCCTGCTCGACGGCCGCCGGGCGACCACGCACTGGTACCACGCCGACGACTTCCGGGCGCAGTTCCCGCAGATCGAACTGGTGCCCGACGTCCTCTACCTGGAGGACGGCCCGATCGCCACCAGCGCGGGCACGGCCGCCGGGATCGACCTCTGCCTGCACCTGGTCCGGCGCGCGCACGGGGCCACGGCGGCGTCCGGCATCGCCCGGCGCATGGTGGTGCCGCCGCACCGCGACGGCGGCCAGGCGCAGTTCGTCCGCACGCCCGTGGCGCCCTGCACCGGCGACACCCTCGCCGGCCTGCTGGAGTGGGCGCAGGCCCACCTCGACGAGGACCTCTCCGTCACCCGCCTCGCCCGCCAGGCCGCCACCAGCGAGCGCACCCTGGCCCGACGCTTCCGCGACGAGACCGGGACGACGCCCCACCACTGGGTGACCGCGCAGCGCGTCGCCCTGGCCGAGCAGCTGCTCGAGGGCGGCGTGGAGAGCATCGAGGACGTCGCCCGCCGCTGCGGCTTCGCCTCCGCCGACATGCTGCGCCACCACTTCACCCGGTTGCGGTCCACGACGCCGACGGCCTTCCGGCGGACCTTCGGCGGCGCCTGAAACCGAAGCCGCTCGCTCACGCGGCGTCGGTGTCGGGGTGGTCGGTGTCGGGGTGGTCGGTGAGTGAGTTGGTGGATCAGGGCGTCGAGGGCCCGTTGGTCGCGGGTGGTGTTGCGCAGCCACGGTCGGGCCGGGTCGACCCAGGCCGGGACCTGCACCCAGGGGACGCCGTCGCGTAGCGCCAGGCCGTAGACGCCGGCATGGTGAGCCGTGTGATGGTGCGGGCACAGCAATGCCATCGCGTCGATGTCGGTGAGCCCGCCGTGCTCCCATGGAATGACATGGTGCGCGTCACACCAACCCGGCGGAGCATGACAGTCGGAATGACACAGCCCCCGTCCCGGACCGCCAACGCCCGCCTTTGTGCACTGGACGCAAGTCTTCGTGACCGCCCGTGATGCAATACCGCCCCGTGGTCGTCGAGAAAGGATTCTGCGGAGCGGACTGTCACACGTGAACCGCGCCAGAATCGCCGGATCGATGGTGGCCCCGGTATACGTTCCTACACTCCCCGCGAGCGACATCCGCGCCAGCCCGGCGGCCGCGGCCCGCTTCCGACCCTCAGGGTCGGGGCCGTACGCGGCCAGCACCTCCCCGACCCGAGCCACGATCACGACCTCAGCACCGACACCGACCGGGGCCGTCGGCTCGGGAGCGGTGGTGGGGTCCGAGGGATCGGTGGGGTCGGCGGGTCGTCGCGCGGTCTCGCCGAGGATCAACTCCACCACCGCCTCCGCCCGCCGCTGCCCCACCGTGCGGGTGTCCCGCACCACCACGACCTGCCCGTCATCCCCCACCGCCGTCCCCGCCGGACGCGGCTTCGCCACCCGCTCGACCGCCGCCTTGATCAGAGCCCCGTTCACCGGATCCACCACCAGCCGCAGCATCGTCACGCCTGCGAAATCGCTGGAGATGGCGCAGGTGGAGCGTTCGTAGGCGTCGGCGTCGAACCGGTCGGCCCGCTCCGGGTCCAACCGGTGCCGCAACTCCCGGCACGCCCTCTCCACCGTCGTGGGCTGCTCCCGCCGGGCCCGCTCCAGCAACCACGCATCGATCGCCTCGACACCCGACCGCGTCGCCGACGCCCCATCGGCGCCCGGGACACCCTCAGGGTCGACGACGAGCTTGCGTTTCAACACCTTCGGGATCTTCCGCACCGTGGCCAACGCCACGTCCAGGTGCTCCCGCGACACCACCCCGTCAGCCAGAGCGGCGCCCATCAACCGGACCTCCGCGCCCACCGACCAGGTCGCCGCAGCCGCCTCCAGATCACGGCCCGCCTGCTGACCCGACACCCGCAGCCCCTCGGTCAGGAACCGCACCGCACCCCGCCCCGTCGGCCCCCCGACACTCGCCTCAGGCCGGCCGGAAAGCTCCTGCAGAAAGGCCAGTTTCACCGCCTTCATCGAGGCGGCCAACGCATACGCCTGACGCAACGTCTCCGTCACTTCATGGTCCGAGAACGCATACCCAGGCCGTTGCATCAATCCCTGCAACAACCCACGGCAGTGGGCAAGGACCACCACAGGATCGGCAGCAGCGCCGCCGTCCCGAAGCATTCCCTCACCATCCACCATGAGTCCAGGGTAAAACCCACCACCGACAAGAAGCCACCCTGATCCAGAAGCTGTGGACAACCACCGCCGTGACATGCCTGACCCCACGCATCCTTCCGGACGCCCACGGCGGCGCGTAGCGTGCCGACCGTGGACACCGACGCCCGCCTCCCGGTCCCGTTGCCGGCCCCGTTCCCGGTCGCCTACCCGATCGAGGGCCTCCCGGCGCGGGTGACGATCTGCGAGGTCGGTCCCCGCGACGGGTTGCAGAACGAGAGCGGCACGGTGCCCACCGCGACCAAGGTCGAGCTGGTGCGGCGCCTGGAGACGGCCGGGCTCGCCGTCGTCGAGGTCACGAGCATGGTGCGTCCCGAGTGGGTGCCGCAGCTCGCGGACGCCGAGCAGGTGCTGACGGCGCTCGGGCCGCCGCCGCCCGGCGTCCGCCGGCCCGTGCTCGTGCCCAACCGGCGAGGGCTGGAGCGGGCGCTGGCGCTCGGCGTCCGCGACGTCGCCGTCTTCGCGAGCGCCACCGAGACGTTCGCCCGGCGCAACCTCAACCGCGGGCTCGCCGAGTCACTGGAGGCCTTCCGGCCCGTGGTGGCGCAGGCCGTGGACGCCGGGCTGCGGGTGCGCGGCTACCTGTCGATGTGCTTCGGCGACCCGTGGGAGGGCGCCGTCCCGCTCGGCCAGGTCGTGGACGTCGGCCGGCAGCTGCTCGCCTTCGGCTGCACCGAGCTCAGCCTCGGCGACACGATCGGCGTCGGGACGGCCGGGCACGTGCGGGCGCTGCTCGCCGCGTTCGACGCCGCCGGCGTGGACGTCGGGCAGCTCGCCGTCCACTTCCACGACACGTACGGGCAGGCGCTCGCCAACACGCTGGCCGCGCTGCAGGCGGGCGTCACCGTCGTCGACGCCAGCGCGGGCGGCCTCGGCGGCTGCCCCTACGCCCGCAGCGCCACCGGCAACCTCGCCACCGAGGACCTGGTGTGGCTGCTCGACGGGCTCGGCGTCGCGACCGGCGTCGACCTGGCCGCCCTGGTGGCGACCAGCACCTGGCTGGCGGGCGAGCTGGGCCGCCCGAGCGCCTCCCGCGTGGTGCGCGCGCTGGCGACGCCGGGCTGAGTCACGCCGACGGGGTCGGCGGGGTCGCGGGGAGCCGGCTGAGGTCGTAGAGGCGGATCGCGCCGTCCTGGCAGGTCGTGGCGAGGGTCCGACCGTCGGGCGAGAACGCCGGGAACCGCGTCGTGTCGGCCCAGCCGGTCAGGGTGTGCCGCAACTGCCCGGTGCGGGTGTCCCACAGCCGGACCGTGCGGTCGTTGCCCGCCGTCGCGAGCTGCGTCCCGTCGGGCGACCAGGTGACCGCGGACAGGCCGCCGACGTGCCCGATCAGCGTGACGAGGGTGGCACCGGTGGCCGGGTCCCACACCCGCGCGGTCTGGTCGTCGCTCGAGGTGGCCAGCGACCGGCCGTCCGGCGCGAACCGGACGGCGGTCACGCCGGCGGCGTGCCCGTGCAGGACCCGCCGCACCGTGCCCGTGGCCGGGTCCCACAGGCGCAGCGTGCGGTCGCTGCTCACGCTGGCCAGCACCTGGCCGTCCGGCGAGAAGGCGACGCCGAAGGCGCTGCGGGTGTGCCCGGTCAGGGTCCGCAGGGACTCCCCGGTGCCCGCGTCCCAGATCCGGACCGTGCCGTCGTAGCCCGCGGTGGCCAGGGTCCGGCCGTCGGGGGCGTAGGCGACGTCGACGACGCCGTTGGGGTGGCCCTTGAGCGTGTGCCGGGTGGTACCGGCGGCCGGGTCCCAGATGCGCGGGTCGTCACCGAGCCCGCCCGTGGCGACCGACCGGCCGTCGGGGGCGAAGGCCACGGTGTTGACCCACAGCTTGTGCTTGCTCAGCGCCCGCAGCGACGCGCCGGACCCGCTGTCCCAGAGCCGGGTGACGCCGTCCTGGCCGCCGGTCGCCAGGGAGCGCCCGTCCGGGGACCAGGCGACGGCGTAGGTGCCGGACAGCACCGGCGGCAGGGTGCGCGTCGACCGGCCGGTCGACGCCTCCCACAGGCGGGTGGAGCCGTCGTCGGACCCGGTCGCGATCGTCCGGCCGTCCTTCGACCAGGCCAGGCCGAACACGATGGAGGTGTGCCCGGTCAGGGTGCGCAGCGTCGTCCCCGAGGTGGTGTCCCACAGGCGCACGGTGCTGTCGTAGCCGGTCGTCGCGACGAGGGTACCGTCCGGGGAGAACGCGCCGGCGACGACGCTGTCGACGTGGCCGGTCAGCTCCTTGCGCACCGCGAGCGACGCGACGTCCCACAGCAGCGCGGCCCCCTTCTGCCCGGCGGTGGCGAGGGTGCGGCCGTCCGGCGAGAAGGCGCCCCAGATCCGGGCGCCGGGCAGGACCTTGACGAGGGCGCCGGAGCCGGCGTCCCAGATCCGGACGGCGGCGAGGTCTCCCGTGAGCAGCCGGGTGCCGTCCGGGGAGAACGTGACGAGCGTCAGGAACTCCCCGTGCCCGGTCAGGCGGTGCAGGACCTTCCCGGTGGCGACGTCCCAGACCTGCGCGACGCCGCCGTAGCTCGCGGCGGCGAGGGTCGCGCCGTCCGGGGCGAGGGCCACGGACGAGACGGTGTCCGACCCGAACGGGAGGGTTCGCAGCGCCGTCCCCGTCCCGACGTCCCAGAGGATGACGGTGCCCTCGGCACCGCCGGTCGCGATCCGGCGCCCGTCCGGGAAGAACGCGGCCGACTGGGCGGCGAAGCGGTGCCCGACGAGGACGTGCCGGCGCGCGCCGGTCGCCGGGTCCCACAGGACCACCTCGGCGTTGCTCTGGGCCGTGGCCAGGGTCCGGCCGTCGGGCGAGAGCGCCACGCCGAAGACGTGACCGACGTGCCCCGCGAGCTCCCGGACGGCGGGTGATCCGGCTGCCCCGACGAGCGCCGCGGGGGCGGCGCGGTCCGGCCGGACCGCGCGGGCGGCCACCACCGCCCCGGCGCCTACCGCCAGCACCCCGGCCGCCAGCACGGCCCGGCGTCCGACGACGGACCGGCCCGCCCCGGACGGCGCCGGAACCGGCACCGGCGTCCCGGCCGGTTCCTCGACGCTGACGGGCGCCAGCGTCGGGGCCGCCTTCAGGGGCGCGGCCGGCGGCGCAGGTGGCGCGGGTGGCTCTGCTGGGGCCTGCGGCGCTGGCGGCGCTGGTGGGGCCGGTAGCGCCGGCGGGGCCGGTGGCAGCGGCGGGGAGCCGCGCCCGGCGCCGCTCGCCTGCACCAGGACGTCGACCGTGGTGAGCCGCGACCGCGGGTCCTTGACGAGGCAGCCGGCGACGAGGCGGCGCAGCCGGGGGTCGGCCAGGCCCGACAGGTCGGGCTCGCCGTCCCGGATGCGCTCGATCAGCTCACCGGGCGCGCCGGAACCGAACGGCGGGCGCGCCGTCGCGGCGAAGTGCACGAGGCCGCCCAGCGCGAAGACGTCGCCCGCGGGACCGGGCGGGCCGCCGTCGATGCGTTCCGGGGCCGCGTACTCGAAGCGGGCCCGCGGGTCGCCGCCGCCGCGCAGGGTGGCGCCGTCGGCCGCGCCCGGCGCCGCCAGGCCGACGAGCTGCGGCCCCTCCTCCGTCAAGACGACGCAGGACGGGCGCAGCCCGCCGTGCACCACCCCGGACTCGTGGATCGAGCCGAGCGCCTCGGCCAGCCCGGCCGCCAGGCGCAGCGCCGCGGGGGCCGGCAGGGCGCCGTCCACGGTGACGCGCCGGGCGAGGGTCGTGCCGTCCAGGTGGCGGGTCGCCGCCCAGGGCACGTCGGCACCGGGGTCGCCGTCCACCCACTGCGCGGTGTAGAAACCGTTGAGCCGCTGCATCGCCGCGACCCACCCGGCGAAGCGCCCGCGGGCGCCCGGGTCGCCGGCCAGGTGGGGGTGCAGGCGCGTCACCTCGACGGTCCTGCCCGACGGCGACCGGGCCAGGTAGGTCGGGCCGACCTCGCCCGTGCGCAGGCGCGCGAGCACCTCGAACGGGCCGATCTCGCGCGGGTCGCGCTCATCGAGCGGTTCCACCGCTCACCTCCCGGGTGTCCCAGATCCTGGCGGCGCCGTCGACCCCGGTGGTGACGAGGTACGAGCCGTCCGGCGCGAAGGCGGCCGCCGTCAGCGTGCCCCGGTGCGCCGCCACGGTGTGCAGCGCCGTGCCCCGGGCGACGTCCCAGAACCGGAGCGTGCCGTCGACGCATCCGGTGGCCAGCACGCCGCCGCCGGGGCTGTAGGCGAGGCAGTTCACCTGGTCGGTGCTGCCGGTCAGGACGCGGCCGGGCGCGCCGTCCGCCGCGTTCCACAGGCGCACCGTGGTGTCGGCGCCGCCGCTGGCGATCGTCCGCCCGTCCGGCGAGTACGCCAGGCACAGCGCCCACCCGGTGTGGCCCTCGAGCGACTGCAGCGCCCGGCCGTCGGGGACGGACCAGATCCGCACCGGACCGTTCGACATCCCGGTCGCGACGCGGGTGCCGTCCGGGGCCATGGTCACGGTGCCGATCGCGGCGTCGAGGTTCTCGGTGTGCAGCGCGCGGCCCGTCTCGACGTCCCAGAAGGTGAGGAACCCGCCGACCCCGCCGCTGGCGAGCGTGCGGCCGTCCGGGGTGAACACCGCGCCGTAGACCGGCTTGCCGCTCATCTGCGGCACCGTCAGAGCCCGGCGCCGGACGCCGGACGCCGGGTCCCACAGCACGACGGTCCCCTCGTCGCAGCCGGTCGCGACGAGGTCGCCGCCCGGGGCGTGGGTGACGACGTTGACGGGACCCGGGTGGCCGCCGAGGGTGCGGACCGGCGCCGCGGTCGCGGTGTCCCACACGCGCGCGGTCCGGTCGGCGCCGCAGGTCACGAAGGTGCGGGCGCCGGGCGCCAGCGCGACCCCGGCCGCCGAGCCCGGTTGCGGGGCCCGGACGCGCAGGGTCGCCCCGGTGTCGCCCGAGCGGATCCGCACCGAGCCCTCGCCGCCGCCCGTCGCCAGCAGCCGGCCGTCCGCCGTCCAGGCCAGCCCCTGGACGGCGGCGCCCTGGTCGTCGAGTCGCCGGAGCACCGTGCCGGTGGCCGGGTCCCACAGGCGCAGGGTCCCGTCGTTGCCGGCCGTCGCGACGCGGGCGCCGTCGGGGGCCCACCGGACGGCGTGGACGGCGCCCTCGTGGCCGGACAGCGTGCGCAGGGCCTGGCCGGTGCTCGTGTCCCACAGGCGCGCCGTGCCGTCCCGCCCGGCGGTGGCGAGCCGCCCGTCCGCCGCGAACGCCACGTCGGTGACCACGCCAGGGTGCGCCTTCAGGGTGCGGACGACGGCACCCGTCGCCGCCGTCCGGACGGTCGCCGAGCCGTCCTCGCTCGCGGCCGCCAGCAGCCGGCCGTCGGCGCTGTACGCGACGGCGGTGAGCCAGTCGTCGGCGCGCCAGGTCCACGGACTGGCGCCCGTCGCGACGTCCCAGGCCCGCACGGTGTAGTCCTGGGCCACGGACGCCAGGGTGCGGCCGTCGGGCGCGAACGCGACGCCGGTGATCCAGGCCGTGTGACCGGTGAGCGTCGACCGGGTGGTGCCGGTGGCGACGTCCCAGAGCCGGATCGTGAGGTCCTCGGCGCCGGTGGCCAGCGAGCGGCCGTCCGGCGCCCAGGCCACCGCCCGGATCCGTAGCGCGTGCCCGGTGAACCGCCGCGTCGGGCGGGCGGTCGCGGTGTCCACCAGGCCCAGCGAGCGGCTGCTCTCGACGGTCGCGAAGCTGCCGCCGTCCGGGGCGAAGGCCACCGCGAGCACCTCGGTCGAGTGGGCGCCGACCTCGCGCAACAGCGTCGGCGCGCGCCCGGCGGCGGCGCCGCCCACGACGCCGTCCCAGGGTCGCCGCCAGGCGGTCACCGCGCCGACGACGCCCGCCGTCGCCACGGCGGCGCCGGTCAGGACGGTCCGGCGTCGCACCGGGCGGTCCGGGGGCCGGCCGCTGGATCCGGCGTCCGCGGCCGCGGTGGTGGTCCCGACCGGCCGGGCGGCCGGTTGCGGGGCGTCCGTGGGCACGATGGCGGGCGGCCGGGCGGCGGTCGCGGCCGGCCGCGCGCACGCGCGGACGATCGCCGCCGGGGTGGGCCGACCGGCCGGCTCCTTGGCGAGGCACTCGGCGATGAGGTCGCGCAGTCGCCGGTCGACGACGCCGGACAGGTCCGGCTCGGTGAGGACGATGCGCTGGACCAGCACCATCGGGGGCCCGTGCCCGAAGGCCGGCACACCGGTGGCGGCGTAGTGCAGCAGGCCGCCGAGGCTGAAGACGTCGCAGGCCACGGTCACCGGCCTGCCCTCGGTCTGCTCGGGCGCCATGTACTCGAAGGTGCCGACGACGCCGCCCGCGCTGGTGAGGGTGCCGCCCTCGCGGTCGCCAGGGTCCACGGCGCGGGCGATCCCGAAGTCGATGACCCGCGGGCCGTGCTCGGACAGCACCACGTTGGACGGCTTGAGGTCCCGGTGCGCGAGCCCCGCGTCGTGGATGGACACCAGTGCCTCGGCGATCCCCGCGGCGAGGCCGAGGACGTCGTCCGCCGGCAGCGGCCCCTGGTCGGCCACCCGGTCCGCCAGCGAGGGCCCCGCGATGTACTCGGTGGCCATCCAAGGGACGGCGGCCTCGGCGTCCGCGTCCACGACGGTCGCGGTGTAGAAGCCGCTGACCCGCCGGGCGGCGGCGACCTCGCGCGCGAACCGGGCCCGGAAGTGAGGGTCGGACGTCAGGTGCGGGTGGATCGTCTTCACCGCCAGCGGACGGCGGGCGCGCGACCGGGCCAGGAAGACCGTCCCCATGCCCCCCGAGCCGAGGCGGCCCAGCAGCTCGTACGGGCCCATCAGGCGCGGGTCGCCGTCGAGCAGCGGCTGCACCGGCGGGGGTCTCACCGCAGGTCCGGGGTGCCGCGCAGGTCCCAGCGGCGCAGCGTGCCGTCGGCGGACACGCTGGCGAGGGTGGCGCCGTCGGGGGCCCAGGCGACACCGGACACCCACCCGGTGTGGCCCGTCAGGACGCGGCGCACCCCGCCGTCCGCGACGTCCCAGATCCGCACCTGGCGGTCCTGGCCGCCCGAGGCGACCCGCCGCCCGTCGGGGGACCACGCCACCGAGGTCACCGGGCCGCGGTGTCCGGCGAGGGTGCGGCGCAGCCCGCCGCGGGCGTCCCACACCCGGACGGTGCCGTCGCGGGACGCCGACGCCAGCGCGGCGCCGTCCGCGGACCACGCCACCGCCTCCACGACCTCGGTGTGCCCCTCGAACAGCTGCTGGACGGTGCCGTCGCCGGACGCCCACACCCGGACCGTGCGGTCGAAGCTCGCCGTGGCCACGGAGGCGCCCTCCGGCGACCAGCGCACGCTGCTCACCGAACCGTTGTGGCCGCGCAGCAGCCGGACCAGCGCACCCGAGCCGGCGTCCCACAGGCGCGGGGTGTAGTCGGTGCCGCAGGTGGCGATCGCCCTGCCGTCGGGCGACAGGTCGAGGTCGTTCAGGCTCACCCCGGATCCGGGGGCGGGAGCGGCGCGGCGGAGCGTGCCGGCCACAGCGTCCCAGGTCCGCAGGACGCCGAAGGCGTCGCCGGTGGCGAGCGTCGCGCCGTCCCGGGACAGCGCCAGGGCGAGGACCCGCTCGCCGTGGCCGGGGAACTCGCGCAGCTTCCGGCCGGTCGCGTCCCAGGTGCGGGCGACGCCGTCCACACCGCCGGTGACGAGGACCGCGCCGCCGCTGGTGGCGCTGCCCGTGGTCGCGCCGTAGCGGACGGCGAGCGCGCCGCCCGTGACGCGGGGGCGGGTCAGGAGGGTGGCTCCGGTGGCCGGGTCCCAGCGGCGGACGGTGCCGTCGTCGCTCGTGGTGAGCAGGCGAGCTGCGGCGGCGTCCTTGGTCCAGGCCACGGTGAAGACCTGGCCGGTGTGGCCGGTCAGGGTGCGGCGCGTGACGCCCGTCGCCGGGTCCCACAGGCGGACGGTGCGGTCGTCGCAGGCGCTGGCGAGGGTGGCGCCGTCCGGGGACCACGCCAGCGACGACACGCCCCCGGTGTGACCGGTCAGCTCGCGGACGGCGCGCCCGGTCGCCGGGTCCCAGAGGCGGACGGTGCGGTCGTCGCCGCCCGAGGCCAGGGTGCGCCCGTCCGGGGAGAACGCCAGGGCGCGGACGGCGGCCCGGTGCCCGGTGAGCACCCGCAGCGGGACGCCGCTGTCGGTGCCCGTCGGGTCGGTGGCCCACAGCTGCACGGTGGCGTCGCTGCCGCCGGTGGCGAAGGTCACGCCGTCCGGGGCGAACGCCGTGACGATCGCGGACCCGTTGTGGCCGGTCACGGTCAACGGGCTGCGGCCCGTGGCGACGTCCCACAGCCGCGCGGTCCCGTCGGAGGACGCGCTCGCCACCGTCCGCCCGTCGGGCGCGAACGCGACCGACGTGACGCGCGAGGTGTGCCCGGTCAGGGTTCGCAGCGGGCGACCGGTGGCGACCTCCCAGAGGCGGACGTCGTGGTCGTCGCCCGCCGAGACGAGCGTGCGCCCGTCGCGGGCGAAGGAGACGTCCTGCACCGGCGCGGTGTGTCCGGCGAACAGGCGCCGCTGGGCACCGGTGGCCGCGTCCCAGAGGCGCACGCTGCCGTCGGTCTCCGCCGTCGCGAACCCGGTGCCGTCGGGCGAGGGGGCCGCCGAGAAGGCCTTCTGCGTATGCGCGTAGACGACGGCGACCGGCACGTCGACGGGCGCCGCGGTGGCGGCCGGCGTGGAGCGACGGGCGACCAGCAGGGCGGCACCGCCCACCGCCGCCGCGCCGACGACCCCGGCCGTGGCCAGTCCCGCCACGAGCAGGGTGCGTCGCCCCACCGGCGCGGGCTGGGGCTGGGCCGGCTGCGGCTGGGGCTGGGGCGGCTGGGGCGGCTGGGGCTGGGCGGCCGGGAGGGGTGTCCGGGACGCGAGGGTCTGCTCCTGGGTGGCGGGCGACACTGGTGCCGGTGGCACCGGGTCCTCGCCGGTCGGCGTCGGCTCGACGTCCTCGTCGGTCGGCGTCGGCTCGACGTCCGGTCCGGGCGGCAGCCCGGGCGGCGTCGGCGCGAGGACCGTGCGGGCCTCGGCCGAGCACCGGGTCAGCACCCCGGCGGGCGTGGGCCGGTCGTCCGGGTCGCGTGCGAGGCAGGCCGACACCAGGCGCCGCAGCCCGGCGTCCCGGACGCCGTCCAGGTCGGGCTCCGTCCGGAGGATCCGGTGCACGAGGCCGGCCGGGTTCTCGCCCCCGCCGAACGGCGGTCGGCCGGTAACCGCGAAGTGCAGCAGGCCCCCGAGGGCGAAGACGTCGGACGGCGGTCCGGCCGGCCGGCCGAGCACCTGCTCGGGCGACAGGTACTCAACCGCCCCGACGAGGGAACCCGCCTCCGTCATGACGCTCGCGTCGTCCACCCGGGCGACCTCGAAGCCGATGAGGTGCGGACCCTCGTCGGCGAGGACGACGGCGGACGGCTTGAGATTGCGGTGCACCACGCCGGCCGCGTGCACGGACGCCAGCGCCTCGGCCAGCCCGGCCGCGAGGTCGAACGCCTCGGCTACCGTGAGCGTGCCGTCGGCCCGCACCCGCTGGGCGAGCGACGGCCCGGCGATGTAGCGGGTCGCCATCCAGGGGACGGGCCCCTCGGTGTCCGCGGCGACCACCTGCGCGGTGTAGAACCCGCCCGTGCGGCGTGCGGCCGCGACCTCGCGCACGAACCGCGCCCGGAAGGCGGGGTCGGCGGCCAGGTGCGGGTGGATCGCCTTCACCGCGACGGGCCGTCCGGAGGGCGACCGTCCGAGGAACACGGTGCCCGTCTCACCGACCCCGAGCCTGGACTCGAGACGGTACGGCCCCAGCTCCGGCGGATCCGTCCGGCCCAAGGCGTCCACAGCCATGCCTCCCCGCCCCGCCCACGAGCGCCCACGGTGGACCGGCGCGCTCATGTTGTACCGGTTTGCCGTCGCCCCCGTCCACCGTCCCGAGGATCGCGCTCCCCCGCCGTCCGGAGGCGCTGCCGGACGTGACGACGAACGCGACGGTGAACCCGCGGGCGCCCCGCCGGGCCCGTCGGTCGGCCGCGGTGGCCGTCACGTCGGGTAGCTTTCCGGAAGAAGGGTCCGGACACATCGGACCCGCGAGCACCCTCGGTGGGAGGTGCGGCAGTGCTGGTCTGGGGCGCCTGGCGGGAGGCGCTGACCGACGCCGTCACCGCCCACCGCGCGGCGCTCGGCCGGTTGGCGACGCTCGTCGCGGCCGTGGACGCCGGGGCGGGCGCCGGCACGCTCCCCGCCACCGGTGCGCTCGGCGCCGCCGTGGAGAACAGCACCGAGCGCCTCGCCCGGGCCGCCCGCGAACTGCCGACGGGCTGGACCACGTCCGCCTGGACCGACCCCGCCCTCCCCGACCCGGCTCCCGGCCACACCACCACCACCACCGACCCGGCGTCCTGGCTGCGGATCGGCACCCTGCTCGGGCTGGACGGCGAGTCCCCGACCGGCGTCCCGTTCCTCGTCCCCTTCCCCGGCGGGCACCTCGCCGTGGCGGCCCCGATCCGCGAGCCGGACGTGAGCGCGCTGGTCCGGTCCGTGCTGCTGCGCGTGCTCGCCGCCGCACCACCCGGCGAGGTGCGTGTGCTCGCGCACGACCCGGCGGGGCTGGGCCGGGCCTTCGCGCCGTTCCGGGCGCTGGTGGAGGCCGGGGTCGTGGTGGATGTCGGGCCGGGGCGCGACGGCCTGCTGCGCGCCCTCGACGAGGCCGACGCCCAGGTCCGCACCTCGTGGCGGCATCCCGGCGCGAGCGCTGGCACCGGCGCACGCACCGGCACCGACGCCCCGACGCTCGTCGTCGCGCTCGCCGGACTGCCGCCCGGGCACGCGGCGGACGTCGAGGCCCGGCTCGCGGCCCTGGCCCACGCCGGTCCGGCCGCGGGCGTCGCGCTGCTGCTCGCCGACTGGCCGCCCGACCGGCCCGCCGGTTACGAACCGCCCCCGACCCTGGACGCCACGACCGTGCTGCGCCGGGTGGCCGGCGGCTGGGCTCCGTCTGTGGCGGGCGTCGCGGGCGGCGAGGCGCTCGAGGTCGTCGTCCGGATCGACCCGCCCCCGCCCGACGCCCTCGTCGACGCCGTCGCCGACCCGCTCGCCGCGGCGGCCGCGGCGCAGCAGCAGCCGGAGTTCGCCGACCTGCTGGCCGACCCGCTGTGGACCGAGTCGTCGGCCACCGGCCTGGCCACGCCCATCGGACGGCGGGGTCGCGATCAGGCGGTCGTGCGCTTCGACGACGCGACCCCGCACTGGCTGGTCGGCGGCCGGTCGGGCGCCGGCAAGACGGTCTTCCTGCTCGACGTCCTGGCCGGGCTGACGTCGCGCTACTCCCCCGCCGAGCTGGCGCTCTACCTGCTCGACTTCAAGGAGGGGGTGTCCTTCACCGAGTTCACGCCCACCCCCGCCGACCCGACGTGGATCCCGCAGGCGGTCGCCGTCGGGATCGAGTCCGACCGGGAGTACGGCCTGGCGGTCCTGCGGGCGCTGCGCGCGGAGATGGACCGGCGCGCCGACGCCTTCAAGCGGGCGGGGGTTACCGGCCTGGCCGACCTGCGCCGGGCGCGGCCCGACGCGCACCTGCCCCGCGTCGTCACGGTGATCGACGAGTTCCAGGTGCTCTTCGCGGGGAACGACGACGTCGCGCGGCGGGCGAGCGCCCTGCTCGAGGACGTCGCCCGCAAGGGCCGCTCGTACGGCGTCCACCTGGTGCTCGCCAGCCAGACGGCGTCCGGGATCGAGGCGCTGCAGACCAAGCTGGAGGCGATCTTCGGGCAGTTCCCGCTGCGGGTCGCGCTGGCCGGGGGCGGCGGCGTCCTCGACCCGCTCAACGCCGCGGCCGACGGCCTGCCCGTGGGCACCGCCGTGGTCAACGACGCGGGCGGCATCCCGGGCGCGAACACCGTCGTCCGGCTGCCCCTGGCCGACCCGGTGGCGACCCGCGACCTGCGGCGGCGGCTCTGGGAGCGACGTCCGGACGGAGCCGGCCCGCCGGCGGTCTTCGCCGGGTTCGCCGAGCAGCACCTGGACGACGACCCGGTGTACGCCGCGCTGCGGCCGGGGGGCATCCGGCGCACGCTGCTGCTGGGCCGGTACGTGGACGTCGGGTCGCCCACGGCGCAGGTGCCGATCGACGCGACGCCGGGCCGGCACCTCGCCGTCGTCGGGACGGCCGCGGCCGGCGGCGACGTGCTCGGGGCGGCCCTGGCCGGCCTCGGCCGCCAGCACCGGCCCGGCGAGGCGCGGTTCCTCCTCGCGCCGCTGGTGGCGGCCGGTGACGCTGCCGCGACCGACGCCCGGGAGGCGCTGGAGGCCGCCGGTCACGCGGTGACCGTCGTCCCGCTCGACCGCCTCGCCGCCACCGTCGCCGAACTCGCCGCGTTCACGACCACCTCGGCGAGCCGTCCGGCGTACCTGGCGCTGTTCGGCGCGGACGTCGCGGGGCCGGCCCTCGGCGTCGTCAGCCCCGAGACGTTCTCGAGCGCCGCCGACGACCTGCGCGCGATCGCCCAGCAGGGCCCGGTGCACGGCGTCCACCTGCTCGGCTGGTGGCGGGTGCTGGCCCGCCTCGCCGCGGACCTCGGCGCCGGGGCCCGCGAGGACGTCGCGTGCCTGGTGGCGCTCAACGTGCCCGAGCAGGAGCTGCAGGCCCACCTCGGCCGCTACGACCTGCACCACGATCCGCGCCCCAACCGCGCCCTGCTCGTGGACCGGCACGAGAACCTCGACCGCGTCCTCGTCCCCTTCGTCCGGCGGACGGCGGCGGAGGCGCTGTGAGCGGCCGGTCGGCGGGCGACCCCTGGCAGCGGTACGCCGACGCCCTCGGCCACCTGCACGCGGCCCGGGCCGCCGTCGTCCGGGGCCGCGCCGGCGAGCTGGCCCGGCAGGCCGCCCGGCAGGAGACCGTCACCGAGCTGGCCGCCGAGGTCGCCCTGGGGCGCGAGCGGCTGGCGGAGATCGCCACCGACCTGCGCGCGCCGCTCGCCCCGGGCGACCTGACGCCACTGCCCGGCGCGCCGCCCCTGCCCTGGGACGACGGCGCGGCGGACGCCCGCGCCCGGCTGGCCGCCGCCGACGCGGCCGTGGTGGAGGCGCGCCGAGTCGCCCGGTTGCCGCAGCTGCTGCCGCAGTGGTCGAGCCAGCTGGCGCGGGCCGCCATGGTGTACCTGGGCTTCACCGTGCCCGCGATCGTGCTGGTCGCGCTGACGTTCCAGGTGAAGGGCAACCAGTCGCTGTTCCTGTTCTTCGTCGTCGGCTGGCCGCTCGTGACCGCGATCGGCGGGGCGATCGTGCTGAGCCGGGTCAGCCTCCCGCGCGAGCGGCCCGACGAGGCCGAGCGCCTCCTGACCCGGCTCCGGCCGCCGCGGGCCCATCCCTGGCTGGGCGTGCTGATCGCGCTCCTGGCGACCTACCTCACCCAGCAGTTGCTGGAGACGCTGTTCGGCGCACCCTGATCCAGGGCGGCACACCTGGCACGACCACCCACCAAGGAGGCATCCGATGGGCACCATCGACGAGGCGCGGGCGGTCGCCGCCGGCTTCCACCAGCAGACCGAGCAGACCATGCAGGTGCTCGCCGGGGCCGGGCAGGCCGTCGCGACCGCGCAGGTCGCCTTCCTCGGCCGGCTGGGGCGCACCAGCCACGTCAAGGTCGTCGAGGTCGAGGCCCGGTGCCAGGTCGCTCGGCAGAAGATCGCCGAGGCGATCCAGGCCCTGGACGCCGCGCGGCAGGCCGCCGACCAGTTCCGGGCGTCGCTGTCGTGAGCGAGCCGACGGGCCTGGGCGCGATGCGCGACACCCACCGGATCGTCACCGACGTCGCCGCCGCCGCCGGCAAGGCCGCCGAGCGGGCCCGCGGCCTCGCCGACCGGCTCGGCGACGACCGGGACCGGATGCTCATCACCCTCGGCGGCGGACCGCCGCCCGAACTGCGCGAGGCCGGGGCCCTCAACCGGGACGCCGTCACCGCGCTGGACGAGGCCGCGGTCGCGCTGCGCGAAGCGGCGTCCGCGCTGCGCTCCTTCACCCGCCGCACCGGCTGACCGCCACGAACGACCCAGGAGGAGAGGAGACCCCGATGCCGCTGAGTGACGACGTCCACGCGAGCGTGGACCGCTACCGGCAGGACGTCGTCCATGCCGCCGGCCGCCTCCAGGAGCTCGGGACGGACGTCGCGGCGCTGGCCCAGCGGCTGGCCGTCGGCGGCCCGCTCGGCGACACGGCCGATCCGGACCTCACGCGCGCCCGCCAGCAGCTCGCGCTGGCCACGGTGCGCCTCAAGGTCGCCGCCACGGCCGTCGCGGCGTCCGCAGACCCGGCCCACCGCTACGCGCGACGGGCCTTCCCGCGCTCCTGACACCGTCCGGGAAGAGCGGCCCGGGGAGAGCGGAAGCACCCGGCCGGGCGAGCGCTACTCGCCGGACCCGTCCGCCACGCTGTCAGGCTCGCAGCCCGGCTCCGAGGCGCAGTTCCACTCCCAGTGCCAGGCCTCGCGCGGGCCGCTGCCGCCGGGCTGCGCCCAGGCCGGGTTGATCCAGCCGTAGAGCGGCGCGTGGTCCACCATCCACTGGTGGGTGCGGGAGCCGAAGTTCTCGACGTCGTCGCACAGGTCCACGGCCCGGCCGCGACCGTGGACACTCGTGCCGGGCGTCGCGGCGAGGTACCCGCGCTGGGCCTTGACCGTGTACTGCTGCGCCAGCGTCCGGTACCCGTCGGACACGCAGATCGGGTGGCCGAACTCCTGCGTGTAGGCGACGTTGAGCTTGGCGAGCGACACGGCGGCGTCCGACCGCAGTTGGTGCTTGGCGTCCCAGAGGGTGCAGAGCATGCTGCGCGGCAGCTGGCCGTTGGCGGGCTTGCCGAGCGGGACCGTCCCGAAGCAGCCGGGCAGGACGGCGCGTTCGTGACCGCGTGAGGGCCGGGTGACGAGCAGGTTGCGCGGCGCGACGAGGGTCCCCGGGACGATCGGGACGTCGTCGTCGTCCGGGATGAGCTGCAGCTGCTCGACCGCCGTCGGCACGTGCTCCCGCAGGCCGAAGGCCGGGGCCGCGATCCGCGGCATGAGGATCTCGTTGGCCGTGGCCTTGGCCGGCGTGGGGGACGCCATCATCCCCGAGAGCGGGGCGACGACGGTGGCGAGGCCCAAGGCGCTCGCGATGCCCATCTGCGGAACGGTGAGTGACGAGCCCTTCGCACGGTGTGTAGTGCGACGCCCGGACCGCTTCTGACGCTGCGTCCGGCGGGTGGCCGGTTGCGAAGTGTCGGCGCGGTGCGACGGCACGGTGGGCTTCCTCCTGATGCAGCATCAGCGTTCGGTTCCCCCGGCACCCTCCGAGGGAGGGGACCAGGAGCCATCCAACCGATCCTCGGCACCTGCGTGCCAGGACTTCAGAGAACTCTTACGGCGGAGTTGCAGTTCTCTTAAAACCTGCTAGCCACGCACTGTAGTGACCGAGTCGCGGACCGCGAAATCCGCCGTCACCAACCCGTCCGAACGGGTGCCGATCAGGACATTCGGGTCGCGTCGCGGACCTCGCCGACCAGTTCCTCCAGGACGTCCTCCAGGAACACGACACCGGCCTCCTCGCCGTCCTCGCCGACCACCTCGGCCAGGTGCGCCCCGGCCCGGCGCATCGCCGTCAGGACCTCCTCCAGCTCGTCCCGCAGGCCCACCGAGACCAGGTTGCGGATCCGCCGGTCGGGGACCGGCAGCTCGTGCCGGACGTCGTCCGCATAGAGCAGATCCTTGAGGTGGAGGTAGCCCACGACGTCGGGACGGCGGCCACCGACCACGCGGCCCTCACCGTCGGTCACACCGTCCGTCGACGCAATCTCACGTTCGGTGATCACCGGGAAGCGGCTGAAACCGGTCCGGGCGACGACCGCCTCGACGTCCGCGGGCGTGCTGCCGAGCGGTACCGTCACCAGCCGGTCGAAGGGGACCATGACGTCGCCGGCGCGTCGCTCCCCCAGCTCCAGTGCCCCGGTGAGGAGGTTGTGCTCGTCGTCCAGGAGGCCCTCGCGGCGGGACTCGGTGACGATCGAGTGCACCTCCTCGGCGGTGAACGCGGACGCCAGCTCCTCCTTGGGCTCCACGTGCAGCAGGCGCAGCAGGCCGTTCGTGACGGCCGTCAGGAGGCGGATCCCGGGGGCCAGCGCGCGGGAGATGCCCACCAGCGGGGGCGCCAGCAGCAGCGCCGCCCGCTCGGGACCGGCCAGCGCCAGGTTCTTGGGCACCATCTCGCCGACGACGACGTGGCAGTAGATCACCAGCCCCAGCGCCAGGGTGAAGGCCACCGGGTGCACCACCGACTCCGGCATCCGGACGGCGGCGAACGGCCCCTCGATCAGGTGCGCGATCGCCGGCTCGGCGACCGCACCCAGGCCCAGCGAGCAGATGGTGATCCCGAGCTGGGACGCCGCGAGCATGAGCGACACGTGCTCCATCGCCCACAAGGTGGTGCGGGCCGACCGGCTCCCGGCGTCCGCCAGCGGCTCGATCTGGCTGCGCCGCGCGGAGATGACGGCGAACTCGGCGCCGACGAAGAAGGAGTTGCCCAGCAGCAGCACCAGGGCGACGAGCAGCGCCACGCCGGGGCTCACGCGGCACCCCCGCCGGCACGGACCGACTCCGGCTCGTGGGCCGGTCCTGGTGCCGGTCCGGCGCCGGATGCCGCCTCGGGAACAGCCACGGGTGCAGCCGCGGGCACCGACGCGCGGCCCGCGACCGGCCGCAGGCTGACGGGGACGGCGCGGATCCGGTCCACCCGGCGTCCCTCCATCCGCTCGACCCGCAGCAGCGCACCCGGCAGCCGCACCTCGTCGCCGGTCCGGGGCACCCGGCCCAGCTCCGCCATCACGAAGCCGCCGACCGTCTCGTAGGCGCGCCCGTCCGGGACGGGCAGGTCGAGGCGGGTGCGCACCTCGTCCGGGCGCAGCAGGCCCGGCAGCGAGTAGGAGCCGTCGCGCCGCCGGATGATGCCGGGCCGGCTGCGGTCGTGCTCGTCCGACAGTTCGCCGACGATCTCCTCGACGACGTCCTCCAGGGTGGCGACGCCCGCCGTCCCGCCGTACTCGTCGACGACGACGGCGAGCTGCAGCCCCTGCTGCCGGAGCGTCACGAGCAGCGGGTCGAGCCGCACCGTCTCCGGCACGCGCAGGACGTCGCTCATGAGCTGCGACACCGGCACCTCGTCACGGTGCTCGCGCGGCACCGCGATCGCGCTCTTGACGTGGACGACGCCGCGCACGTCGTCGGTGTCCTCGCCGATCACCGGGAAGCGGCTGAGGCCCGTGCGGCGGGTCAGCTGGACGACGTCCGACGCGGTGGCGTCGACCGGGAGGGCCTGCATGCGCATCCGCGGCGTCATGACGTCGGCGGCGGTCCGGCCGGAGAAGTCCAGCGAGCGGGTGAGCAGCTCCGCGGTGGTCTCGTCGAGCGTGCCGACCTCCGCCGACCGCCGGACCAGGGCGGCCAGCTCCTCCGGCGTCCGGGCGCTCGAGAGCTCCTCCTGCGGCTCGACGCCGACGGCGCGCAACACCCGGTTGGCGCTGCCGTTGAGCAGCTTGATCACCGGACCCATGAGCCGGGTGAACACCTGCTGCGGCCCGGCGACCACCTTGGCCGTCGCCATCGGGGCCGAGATCCCGAGGTTCTGCGGGAGCAGCTCGCCGACGATCATGGAGAACACCGTCGCGATGAGCAGCCCGAGGACGACGGCCGCCGCCTCGGACGCCCCGGCCGACAGCCCCAGCCCGGCCAGCGGCGGGGTGAGGAGCGCCGCGAGCGACGGCTCGACCAGGTAGCCGACGACGAGCGTGGTCAGCGTGATGCCGACCTGGGCGCCGGAGAGCTGGGTCGACAGGCTGCGGACGGCGGTCAGCACGGTCGCGGCGCGCCGGTCACCGTTCTCGACGGCGCGCTCCACGGCCGGGCGGTCGAGGCTGACCAGGGAGAACTCCGCCGCGACGAACAGGGCGGTCCCGATGGTCAGCAGGACACCGAGGGCGAGCAGGATCCAGGCGGTCAGCACGAGGGCCCCGCCGTGGACGGGAACCGAGTGATGATCATGCACTTCCGTCTGGTGGTGCGGGGATGCCCGGCAGCTCCGGGCGCGCGTGGGTGTGAGGGCATGGCCGAACCAGCTTATCGGGCCCCGCCACGGCCTACATGATCAGCTCTGAACTCCATGATCACGGCGGAGTCCATGATCACGGCAGAGCGGTGGCGGGCTACCAGCCGGAGGGGAGGGGGCGGCCCTCGGCGTAGCCGGCGGCGGACTGCAGGCCGACGACGGCGCGGCCGTGGAACTCCGCCAGCGTGGTCGCCCCGACGTACGTGCACGCGCTGCGCACCCCGGAGGTGATCTGGTCGAGGAGGTCCTCCACCCCGGGCCGGGCGGCGTCCAGGTACATCCGGGAGGTGGAGATGCCCTCCTCGAACAGCGCCTTGCGGGCCCGGTCGAACGCGCCCTCGCCCGTCGTCCGGGCCGCCACCGCGCGCGCCGACGCCATCCCGTAGCTCTCCTTGAAGGGGCGCCCCTGCTCGTCGAGCTGCAGGTCCCCGGGCGACTCGTACGTCCCGGCGAACCAGGAGCCGATCATCACCTGGCTGGCGCCGGCGGCGAGCGCCAGCGCGACGTCCCGCGGGTGCCGCACCCCGCCATCCGCCCACACGTGCCGCCCCAGCTCGCGCGCGGCCGCGGCGCACTCCACCACGGCGGAGAACTGCGGGCGGCCGACGGCGGTCATCATCCGGGTCGTGCACATCGCGCCCGGTCCCACGCCCACCTTGACGATGTCGGCGCCGGCCGCGACCAGGTCGCGGACCCCCTCGGCCGTCACCACGTTCCCGGCGACGACGGGCACGTGCGGGTCGAGCCCGCGGACGGCCTGGACCGCCTCGAGCATCCGCTCCTGGTGGCCGTGCGCCGTGTCCACGACGAGGACGTCGGCCCCGGACTCCAGGGCGGACTTCCCCTTGCCGGCCACGTCGCCGTTGATGCCGATCGCGACCCCGATGCGCAGCCGGCCGGCCGCGTCGAGCGCGGGGGTGTACATCGTCGAGCGCAGCGCCCCGATCCGGGTCAGGATCCCGGCGAGGACGCCGTCCCGGACGACGGGCGCGACCCGGCGCCGGCCCTCGTCCATCCGGCGGAACGCGGTCCGCAGCCCGTCCGGACCCTCGACCGTCGCGGCGTCGAGCACCAGCGGGTCGGCGGTCATCACGTGGTGGAGCTGGGTGAACCGGTCGACGCCGCGGCAGTCCGCCTCGGTGACCACCCCGACCGGCCGGCCGCCGTCCACCACGACCAGCGCGGCGTGCGCCCGCTTCTGGATCAGGTGCAGGGCGTCGACGACCGTGCCGTCGGGCGGCAGCGTGACCGGGGTGTCGAGCACCGGGTGGCACGCCTTGACGCGGCGGACGACGTCCGCGACCACGTCCAGCGGCA
>Ga0302299_10000113_pt1 | contig 34789 bp, 25 predicted proteins | sample III_Fen_N3_4_FD_198795 | JGI IMG/M metagenome (GOLD analysis project Ga0302299, IMG submission 198795) | Peat permafrost microbial communities from Stordalen Mire near Abisko, Sweden - III_Fen_N3_4 | ecosystem: Environmental > Terrestrial > Soil > Wetlands > Permafrost | place: Sweden: Abisko...
CGCCGGTATTGCCGGCCGAGACCAGGGCGTCGCCTTCGCCGCGGGCGATCAGGTCGGCGGCGATCGCGATCGATGAATCCGGCTTGGCGGCGAGCGCCTCGGCGGGCTTCTCGTCCATCTCGATGAACGTGGGGGCGTGGTGGACCCGGACGCGGGCGCCGTCGTGGCGCATCCGCGGCAACAGCCGGCCGAGCTCGCCGGCATCGCCGACCAGGATGATCTCCGAGCCGGTGAGCGCCAGCGACGCCTCCGCGGCGCCCTGCACGATCTCGTCGGGAGCGTGATCGCCCCCCATGGCGTCGACGACGATGCGGTGCATGACCGTCATCTTGCCATACAAATCCGCGCGCCTGGCGCGCTCGGGCGCCGCGATCCCGCCAGTTTCGTCGTCGCGAACGCCGCGCCACGTGGCCTTTGCGCGCACATCGTGGATGCCGCCACGGGCACGCCTCCGCCCGCTGGGCTAGAGTGCGCTCCGCTTGTCCGAGAAGCTCCATATCGTCGACGGTCACGGCTACATCTTCCGTGCGCACTACGGCCTCATGAACAGCTCGCGCGGCGAGCGCAAGGAGGTCCGGCTGTCGACCAGCGAGGGCATGCCGACCGGCGCGCTGTACGTGTTCTCGCGCATGCTGATGAAGCTCGAGGACGACTTCGCGCCGCGCCGGATGGCCGTGGTATTCGACGACAAGTCGGGAGTGCGCACGTTCCGTGCCGAGCTGTTCCCCGCCTACAAGGCGACCCGCAAGGAGCCGCCCGAGGAGCTGGTGGTCCAGATGGACTACTTCGCCAAGGTCGCCCGAGGTCTGGGCTGGCCGGTGCTGAGCGTGCCGGGGGTCGAGGCCGACGACGTGATCGCGACCCTGGTCGAGCAAGCGCGGGCGCGCGACTGGGAGGTCGTGATCTTCAGCGCCGACAAGGACATCATGCAGATGATCGGCGATCACGTCTCGATGATCGACGCGCTTCGCGACAAGACCTACACGCGCGACGAGGTCATCAAGAAGATGGGCGTGCCACCGGAGAAGATCCCGGATTTCCTCGCGCTCGTCGGCGACACCAGCGACAACATCCCCGGGATCCGCGGCGTCGGTGACAAGACCGCCGCGAACCTGCTCGCGCAGTACGGCACGCTCGACAACCTGATCGCGCAGAACCCGGTGGTGCCGCGGATCTCGATCAAGCAGCCGTTCGGCGACCCCGAGCAGCTCGAGCGGATCGCGGTGTCGCGGAGGCTGGTCGAGCTGCGGCGCGACGTGCCGCTGCCGACGCCGCTCGACGAGCTGGTGGTCAGTCAGTGGAACCTGCCCGAGCTCCTCCAGCTGTTCACCGAGCTCGAGTTCCAGGTCCTGGTCGACAAGGTCAAGATGAAGCTGCCGCCGGCCGACGACGTGGTGATCGTCCCGGCGCCGGATGTCCAGCAGGTCGCGAGCGTGGCGCAGGCGCCGGACGCGCACATCGTCCTGGGCCCCGAGATCGGCGCGCTGTGCGCGGCGGCGCGCGCGGCGGGCCGGATGGCGATCCTGGTGGAGCTCGATCCGGAGCGCCCCGAGCGCGCCGGCCTGGTCGGCGTGGCGATCGCGATCGAGGGGCTGGCGCCGGCGTACCTGCCGCTCGCCCACCGCTACATCGGCGCGCCCGCGCCGCCGACCGCGGACGAGCGGGCCGAGCTCCACGCCGTGCTCGCCGACCCCGCGGTCGCCAAGGTCACGCACGACGCCAAGACGGTGATCCGGTCGTTCGCGGTCGCCGGGGTCACCGTCGACGGCATCGTCGAGGACACGATGCTCGCCGCGTTCCTGCTCGATCCGACCGCCGAGTCCGAGCCCGGCGAGGCCGTGGTGCAGCGGCTGGGCGGCGTCGTGCTGCCGACCCGGGCGACGATCGCCGGCAAGGGCAAGTCCAGGCCCAGCCTCGAGGGCGTCGCGGCCGAGCGGGTCGCGCCCTGGGCCGGGGCGATCGCCCACGCGCTGCTGCCGATCGCCGCCCAGCTGCCCGCGCGGCTCGCCGCCAGCGGGCTGTCGGCGCTGTACCGCGACGTCGAGCTGCCGGTCGCGCGGCTGCTCGCCCAGGTCGAGCTCACCGGCATCACGGTCGACGTCGCGCACTTCAAGCGGCTGTCCTACGCCGCCGCTGGCAAGCTGGCCGAGCTCGAGCACAAGGTCTACGAGGCGGCCGGCACCACCGAGCTCAACATCGGCTCGCCCAAGCAGCTGGGCGAGCTGTTGTTCGACAAGCTCGGCCTCGAGACCAAGGGCGTCAAGCGCACCAAGACCGGGTGGTCGACCGAGGCCGATACGCTCGAGGCGCTGATCGACGCGCACCCGGTGATCCGGCCGATCCTCGACCACCGCGAGCTCATCAAGCTCAAGGGCACCTACCTCGACGCGCTGCCGCCGCTGGTCAACCCCACGACCGGCCGCGTCCACACCACGTTCAACCAGGTCGTCGCCGAGACCGGCCGGATCTCGTCGCAGGACCCGAACCTCCAGAACATCCCGATCCGCAGCGAGCTCGGCAAGGAGATCCGGCGCGGCTTCGTCGCGGCCCCGGGCCACGTGCTGATCGCCGCCGACTACTCGCAGATCGAGCTGCGGATCCTGGCCCACCTCTCGGGCGATCCGCTGCTCAGCACGGCGTTTCGCGACCGCGTCGACGTCCACACCCAGACCGCGGCCGAGGTGTTCAGCGTGGCGCGCCAGGACGTGACCGCCGAGCAGCGCCGGATCGCCAAGGCCGTCAACTACGGCCTGTCGTACGGCCAGTCCGACTTCGGCCTGGCGCGCGCGCTCGACGTCACCCGCAGCCAGGCGGCCGAATACTCGCGGCGCTACTTCCAGCGGTTCCCCACGATCCACAAGTTCATGGAGGATATCGTGACGCTGGCGCGGGCGCAGGGTGGGGCGCGCACGCTGCTCGGCCGCTGGCGGCCGATCCCGAACTTGATGTCGAAGTCGCCGCAGGCGCGCCACGCCGCCGAGCGCGTGGCCCAGAACACGCCGATGCAGGGCGCTGGCGCCGACATCATCAAGCTGGCGATGCTGGCCACCGCTGCGCGGATCGCGCGCGAGAAGTGGCCTGTCGCGATGCTGCTCACCGTCCATGACGAGCTGGTGTTCGAGTCGCCGCCGGCGCTCGCCGAGGAGGTCGGCGCGGCGCTCAAGCTCGAGATGGAAAGCGTCTACCAGCTGAGCGTGCCGCTCGAGGTCGATATCGGCATTGCCGAGAACTGGGCCGACGCGTAGCGCAGGTTCGACGGTGAAATCCGACCAGGTGTCCACGGTCCACCAGGGTCGAGCGGCGTCCGCGCGGCCAAGTGGTTGGACCAGCGCGCATCCGCCACTGGCACATCCGGTGGATATGCAGTGTCGCCATGAAAGCCAATGCTGTGGTGGTGAGTGTCCTCTTGTCAGGATGTACGACGACGCACACGGTGACGACGCTGCATCCTCGCTCCGCGTCGGACCGGGCGACCGGCGAGCTGGCAGACGGCGGCACGATCGAGATGCACGCGACGCAGACTCCCGGCGGACTGCGCTGGCAGGCGGACAAGACCGGTGTCCTCGTCGATAGCGCCGCCCTGGAGAGCTACATGACGGTCAACCACGGCAAGGGCGCGCTCCAGGGGCTTGGCATCGGCCTGTGCAGCGGGGTCGCGGCCGGCGTGGTGACCGGTCTGGCCTCCGGAAGCGATCCGCCCGATACCTTTCTGCGCTTGTCGGCGTCCGACAAGGCAGTCATCCTGGGCGTGGTGATCGGCGGCATCGGTGGTCTCGCGGGACTCGTGCTTGGCGCGGTGAGCGGTACCCATGAGATCCACGTGGGCTCGGCCGACGTGCCGCGGATCTCGCCGACGATGCTGCCCGGGGGCGCCGGCGCAATGGCGTCGTGGTCGTTCTGAAAACAAAGTCGCCGAGCCAGGTTGGTGGCCAGGAGATCCGCGCGACGCGATGCGCGGTCGCCCGTCGTGCATGATCCGCCGGCTTGCCTCCGCATCCCCGGAGGGGTTCGCGGGAAAGCCCCTCTCGATCGACGAGCTTGCCGTGCGCGTGACGCTGCGCCCGGGAGTTCTGCAGCGTCATGCTGCACGTGCGGTTTCGCGCATGACATTCCTGCGTGCGCAGGGCCACAACGCCGATCCGCACCATCGGCGGGGCGCCGTAGCTCGTATGATACTGTCATCAAGATGCCGGCAGCGGGTGCGACGATCGGTGCGTACCGCATCCTGCACGCGCTCGGCGAAGGCGGGATGGGCACCGTGTATCTCGGCGAGCACGCGCTGCTCGGCAGACGTGCGGCGATCAAGGTCTTGCGGCCGGGGCTCTCCAAGGAGGAGGACACCGTCCAGCGGTTCTTCAATGAAGCCCGTGCGGTGACCCGGATCGCCGATCCCGGCATCGTCCAGGTCTTCGATTTTGGCTATCACACCGATGGCAACGCGTTCATCGTGATGGAGTTGCTCGAGGGCGAGCCGCTCGACGAGCGGATCGCGCGAGTCGGCCTGCTCGGCGCGCGAGACTGCGTGCGTCTGGTGCGCATGCTCTGCGCGTCGCTCGAGGTCGTGCACGCCAAGGGCGTGGTGCACCGCGATCTCAAGCCCGCGAACATCTTCCTGGTCGCCGATCCCGCGGTCCCCGGCGGCGAGCGCGCCAAGATCCTCGATTTCGGGATCGCCAAGCTGTCGGGCGGCGAGCCGGGGACGTTCAAGACCCTCACCGGTGTGTTGCTCGGAACGCCGGTGTACATGTCACCCGAGCAATGCCGCGGCGCGAATCGCGGCGATGGCGTCGATCACCGCGCGGACATCTATTCGATCGCCTGCGTGATGTTCACGATGCTGACCGGGCGCCCGCCATTTCAGGGCGAGGCCGGCGAGCTGATCGCGGCGCACCTTCGCGAGCCGCCGCCGTTCGCGTCGTCGCTCGTCCCCGCGCTGCCGCCCGCCATCGACGAGGTCCTGCAGCGTGCCCTGCGGAAGGCGCCCGGTGAGCGCTTCCAGTCGATGGCCGAGCTGATCGCGGCGATCGATCTCGCCACGCAGGCGCTGGACCGACCGAGCGCGGAGGTGATCTCGGTCGAGCGGTCGGGCGCGCTGGCCGCCGCGCCGGAGGCGCCGTGGCCTCGAGCAGCGCGTGTCGAGAGCCGGGCGCCGCTCACGCCCACGGATGCCCACCGGACGACGCTCACCGGCGCGACCGGTCAGCTGCGATCGGGCACGCTCGCCGAGCGGCCCCGGCGGCGCTGGCGCTCGGCGGTGGTGGCTGTCGCGGTCGCCGCCGGTGGCTGGGTCGGCTTTGTCGCCGCGCGCGGCGGCGGGACCCCGGGCGCGGGCGCGCGAGCCCCCGTGCACGACAGCCGCGCAGCTGCGATGACCGCGCCGCCCGACCTGCCCGGCGACGTGGCGCCCTCCGGTCCCGCTGCGGCGGCGGTGCCGGGCGACGCGGGCGTCGCCGACGCGTCGCCGGTCGCGGCGATGCGCGACGCGGCCGCTCCATGGCATCGGCCCGCGAAGCCGACCGCCCAAGAACCGAGACCACCGAGCAAGGGATTCGAGCATGCGACCACGAGACGATCAGTGCCGCGGCCGAGCGAGAACGATCGAGGCGATTAGTGTTGCGGTGGCGATGGGCGTCGCGCTCACCGGCGGCGGTCGCGCCCATGCGCAGAGCGCCGAGGCGGAGGCGCTGTTCACGGAAGGCAACAAGCTCATGGCGGCGGGAAGCCTGACCGAGGCGTGCGACGCGTTCGAGGCGTCGAACCGCGCCGAGCCGCGCGCCGGCACGCTGCTCCGCCTCGCGGACTGCCGCGAGCGTCACCAGCAACTCGCCTCCGCGTGGTCGGCGTACAAGGACGCGCTGAATCGCGCCAAGGATGAACGCAAGCGCGACTACGCCGCGGCGCAGGCGGCTGCGCTCGAGTCGCGGCTATCGTACCTGACCGTGCGGGTCGCCGCCGAGGTCCGGATCGATGGCCTCGCGCTGACCCGCAATGGCAAGCCGTTCGATCAGGCGCTGTGGAATCACGCGCTGCCGATCGATGGGGGCGATTACCTCATCGTCGGTCAGGCGCCGGGCCACGCGCCCTGGCAGGTCACCGCGCACGTACCGGTGGAGGGCGGCAACATCAGCGTCGAGTTGCCACGGCTGCGCAAGCTCGCCGAGCCGGCGCAGCCGCCCATCGCGAGCCCGCCCGCGTCGGTCGGCGAATCGCCGGGCGCCGGAGCGCCGGAGCGGCCGGGCGGGTTCACGACGAGGCGCAAGGCCGCGCTCGGGTTCGCCGGCGCCGGCGTGGCGAGCGTCGTGGTCGGGGTCGTCGCCGGTGTATCCGCCAAGAGCAAACAGACCGACGCCCACCGCCTGTGTCCCGACCGGACGCAGTGCCTGCGACCCGATCAGGCGAACGCGCTGATCCAGTCCGGTCGCAGCCGCGCACTGGTGGCCAACGTCGGGTTTGGTGTCGCCGCCGCGGCGGCGATCGCCAGCGGCGTGTTGTGGTTCACGGGGGCGCCCAGCGGCGAGATGGCGGCGGGCATCCACGTGGCTCCGAGCGTGGCGGCCGGCGCGGCCGGCGTCGTCGTCCTGGGGAGGTTCTGATGGCGATGCGTGCGCTCGTCCTCGTCCTCGTCCTCGTCCTCGTCCTCGTCGCGGCGTGCTCGATCCCCGAGGAGCGTTACACGTCGCCGCCGGATGGCGTCCCGGCAGACGGCACGCCCGGCGGTGATGCCCCGAGCATGGACGTCGGGGCACCGCCCGCGACGAGCACGAGCTGCGTGGGCCTCGCGGCGACCTGCGGTGCCGACGCCACGGATAGCTGCTGTACCAGCCCCGAAGTGCGCGGCGGCGCGTACGCGCGTAGCCATGACGTCGCCGGCGATGGCCTGTATTCGAATGACGGCTTTGCCGCGACCATCAGTAATTTTCGACTCGACAAGTACGAGGTGACGGTGGGCCGGTTCCGGGCGTTCGTCGACGCGGGCATGGGCACGCAGCAGCATCCGCCCGCGGCCAACGCCGGCGCGCGTCCTGGCCTGCCCGGAAGTGGCTGGGATCCGGCGTGGAACGCGAGGCTGCCCGCGGACAAGACCGCGCTCGCCGCGGAGATCAGGTGCCCACCGTCTTCGGTCCCACAGCTTCCAACCTGGAACGACATCCCAGGCGATCGCGAAGCCGAGACCCGGCCGATGAACTGCATCACCTGGTACGAGGCGATGGCGTTCTGCGTGTGGGACGGAGGATATCTACCCACGGAGGCCGAGTGGAATTACGCGGCGACGGGAGGTGACCAGCAGCGCGCGTATCCGTGGTCGAGTCCGCCGGGCTCGCTCACCCTCGACGGCTCGTACGCCAGCTACAATGACAGCACGCAGGAGAGCGTCAAATGCATCGGCGATCATCTGCCAGACTGCGCCTTGACCGACCTGGTGGACGTCGGCAGCAAGCCCGCGGGCGACGGCCGATGGGGCCAGTCAGACCTGACGGGAAACGTGTTCGAGTGGACGCTCGATGGCTACGTGGACCCCTACGCTGCGGGAGCTTGTCTGGACTGTGCCCAGCTCGCACCCCCAGGCTCCTCCGAGCGGGTGATCCGCGGCGGCAGCTTCCGGTTTCCCTTGAGCTTCCTGCGCACGAGCGAGCGCGGCCACATCGATCCGGCGCCGCCGTTTGACGACGTGGGGGTGCGCTGCGCGAGGGCGCCGTGACCGCGGCTGCGCCAGGGAACGTTTGCGCGGCACGGCTCGCGCGGGGGTGCTAAGGCTAGCCACCCCGGCATGACCGACACCGACTTTTCGACGCTGCAGCTGCCCGCGCCCTGGCTCGACAACCTGGCGCGCCTCGGCTACCGCGAGATGACGCCGATCCAGCGGCTCGCGCTGCCGGCGATGCTCGCCGGGACTGATGTTCAGGGCCACGCGAGCACCGGCACGGGCAAGACGGCGGCGTTCGGCCTCGCGGTGCTGGCACGGCTGGCGCCGGAGGGCGGGCGGCCCAGCGCGCTGGTGCTGTGCCCGACGCGCGAGCTCGCGGCGCAGGTCGCCGACGAGATCCGGCGGCTGGCGCGCCCGGTGGCGCATACCAAGGTGCTGACGCTCAGCGGCGGCAGCTCGGTCGAGCGTGAGCGCGCCGCGCTCGGCCATGGCGTGGATATCATCGTCGGGACCCCCGGCCGGGTGCAGGATCACCTGGCGCGCGGCCGGCTCGACCTCGGCGGCGTGACGACGCTCGTGCTCGACGAGGCCGACCGCATGCTCGAGATGGGGTTCATCGACGCGGTCACGGCGATCGCCGGCGCGACCCCGCCGGATCGCCAGACCCTGCTGTTCTCTGCGACGTTTCCCGAGCCGGTGCGCGCGCTCTGCGCGGCGTTCCAGCGCGCCGCGCTCCGCATCGAGGCGCCGCCCGACGAGCGCACGGCACGCGCGGCGCAGCTGGTCTACGAGCTGGGGGCGCTCGACCGGATGGCCGCGCTGGTCCGCGTGGTGGGCCACCACCGCCCCGACTCGGCCGTGATCTTCTGCAACCACCGGCAGACCTGCGACGAGGTCGCCAGCGCGCTCACCCACGCGGGGTTCGCCGCGGTGGCGCTGCACGGCGGCATGGACCAGCACGATCGCAACACGGTGCTGCTGCTGCTACGCCATGGCAGCCTGCGCCTCGTGGTCGCCACCGATGTCGCGGCGCGCGGCCTCGATGTGGAGGAGCTGGCGCTCGTGATCAATCACGACCTGCCGGCCGACGTCGACCTGTACACCCATCGCATCGGCCGCACCGCGCGGGCGGGCCGCGACGGCCTGGCGATCACGCTGGCCGGGCCAGGCGATCGCCGCGCGCTCGCGGCGCTGGGGCTGGGCGGCGCGCCGACGGCGCCGGTGCCCGCGGCGGGTGCCACGGAGCTCCGCGCGCCGCCGCCGGCGATGGCGACGATCGCGATCCAGGGTGGGCGGCAGGATCGGCTCCGCCCGGGCGATATCGTCGGCGCGCTCACCACCGAGGTCGGGATCGCCGGCAGCGACATCGGCCAGATCACCATCTCCGACCGCATCAGCTTCGTGGCGGTGGCCGCGCCGGTCGCCGCGCGTGCGCTCGCGGGGCTCGGCGCCGGCCGCATCAAGAAGCAGCGGTTTCGCGCCTACAGGGTCGAGCTCCCGACGCGCGGCTAGCGCTTCGGGCCGCGCGGCGGGCGTGGTCAGTTCTCGAGGCGCTCGAAGCTCAGCACGAAGTACGGGCCGCTCTTGCCCTGCTTCTCGAAGGCGCGGACCATGTAGGTCGCGTCCTCGCTCGCGATCTTGCCGGCCCACGCGGGCACGGCGACGACCTCGGCGTGCTTGCTGCGCGAGCCGGAGCTCGGCCGCGGCGACACCGCGTCGAGCGCGCCGCGAAACCTGTCCGGCGGGTAGGTATTGTTTTCGCCGCGCGGTGCCGCGAAGCTGACCGCCAGCTGATCTCCGCGCAGCCAGCCACGGATCTCGTACGCGGTCATGTCGATGACGCAGTCGCCGCTGACGTCGGGCTGGCTCGGCTTCTTCTTCTGGTGGTTCTCGAACAGGTTTCCGCGGTCCTGGGTGTGCGCGTTCGACATGGCAGGGGACATAGAGCACATCCGGCCGGGTAAAACACCTGGCCGACGTGGAATCGCCCTCGCGGGGTGTTCGCGTCACGCGCCGAGGGCCCCCGCTGGGCGCGCGCCGGAGCGAGCGGGAGCTAGTTGAACTTGGTCGTCGGGAACGCGACCGGGCTGTGGTGGCCGGCCTTGTCGATCGCGCGAACGCCGAACTGGAAGTTGTCCTTGGGCGCGATCGGCAGCGTCGCCGTGATCACGTTGCCGACCGGGATCGCGTTGGTCCAGTCGGGCGCCGTGGTCTCGCGCCATACGATCTCGTAGCCGGCCAGATCGGGATCGGTAGCGGCGTCCCAGGTCATCGTCGTGCTGTTGGTCAGGACCTGCGCGACGATCTGCGCGTTCTTCGGCGTGCCGGGGCCCTGCGCGAGCGACCACAGCGCGGCCGCGTTGACCTTGGCGACGCGCTCCATGAACGCGAAGTCGACGAACTGGACCAGGTCGCCAAACTGCACGCCGTTGGCGTCGACGCGCACATCCTGGTGCTCGTGCGCGAAGATCTCGTTGGGCTCGGTGAACCGCGCCGCGGTGTAGCCGAGCTGCTGGTAGGAGACGTCGTCGCTGGCGCGCAGGTAGCGGTCGCGGCGATGGATCAGCCACACCGTCATGTCGGTCTCCGGGTTCTCGGCGACCGACTTGACGAACCGGCCGAGCTGGCGCGACGCGCTGTCGTTCTCGCCGCCGACCAGCACGCGGAGCTGGGCCTGCTGGGCGGTATCCAGCGTGGGCACGCCCTCGGTGAACAGCCGCAAGCGGTGCGGGTCCTTGACCCCGTTCTCCGCCGTGCTGGCGCCGACGATATCGTCGGAGAACATGCCCTGGATATCGGCGTTGGCGGCCTTGAACAGCCGGGCCTGGTTGCCCGAGCCGAACAGGCCCTGCTCCTCGCCGTCGACCGCGGTGAACACGATCGTCGACTCCGGAGCGTGCTGCGACATCACGCGGGCGAGCTCCATCATGACCGAGACTCCCGAGGCGTCGTCGTCGGCGCCCGGCGCATCGCCATCGGGATTGGTCACGTTGGTGACGCGCGAATCGATGTGCCCGGACACGACGTAGACGCGATTGGGCGTCAGCGAGCCTTTCAGCGTCGCGACCACGTTGGTGATATCGACCCCGTTGGGGTTCAGGATCGTGCCGGCGACCGGTGGCTGGTGATAGGTCTGCAGCTCGACGGTCATCCGGCCGTGCGACGCCGCCGCGTAGCCCTGCAGCGTCGTGAATACGTACTTGATCGCCGCGCCGACGCCGCGCTGCGGATCGGTCTGGCTCGACTCGGTGTGACGAGTGCCAAAGCTCACCAGCTTGACGTCGCTGGCCTCGATGCGATGCTTGTCGATGGCCCGAAGGATCTCGCGTAATTCGCGATCGGGCGGCTGCATCACGACCGGGCGACCGTCGGGTGGTCTGACCGCGGGAATGTCGTCATCGTAGTCCTGTGCGACCGACGACGCCGGCACCAGGGCCACCAGGCCGACCGCCACGCCGTACATCATCCACCGCGACAGTTCCGGCCGACGCCGGGCTGCGTTCGTGCTCTCCATGATCGCGAATCCTTTCGTGTGGGACAGGTGCGTAGCGGACGCTAGCAAGACCGTGTTCCGCGCAGCAAGGAGGGAATCGAGTTTCACAATCTTGCCGGGACAGGGCGACCCCGGTGGCCGCCAACCCCGGCCTCATCGCAGCTCCCGACGATGATGAAACACGGCAATGGCATGCTCGAAGAACCGGAGTCCGGCGCAACGGACGAGCTCGATCAGCGATCGGCCGCCGGCTCGACGAGCAGGGGATCGGCGATCCCGGCAGTGGCGAACGCCGCGGTCAGGGTCGCGCGGTCGGCGGTGAGCACGACCGCTTCGCGCCCCGCCGCCAGCTCCGCCGCCAGAATCGCCTTGACCTGTGCGCGCGACACCGCGGCGACCTGTTGCACGAGCGTCTTGTAGTGATCGCCCGGCAGGTTGAACCCGGCGATCATCGCGAGCTGGTTCGCCAGCTCGCGCGACACCGAGCTGTCGTCGATCAGGCGCTGCACGACCTTGCGTCGCGCCTGGACGAACAGCGTGTCGAACGCCGCGCTATCGCCGGGCGCCCGGAGCTCGGCGATGCCGTCGCGCAGTTGCTTGACCGCGTCACCGGCGCGGATCGCATCCAGCGACGCGCGGAGCTCGTAGCGCGACGGCCCGCGGCGGGCGTCGCGGTGGACCTGCGCGCCGTAGGTCGCGCCGAGTTCGCTGCGCGCGTGCTCGGCCTTGAGCGCGAGCATCTCGACGACGACGCGGCGCGCTGCCTCCTGGCCGTCGAGACCGCCGGGCGCCGGATACGAGATCGCGACGTCGAGCTGCGGGCCGGCGTCGCGGACCACGCCGATGAAGCGCTCGGGACTGGGCGCGGCGGGCGCGGCAATCGCCGGGTCGGCACGGCCGCGCGACCAGCCGTCGAAGTGGTCATGGATCAGCTGGGTGGCGAGCGCGGGGTCGAACGCGCCGACGACGATCAGCGTCGCGTTGGCGGCGCCGTAGTGGGCGTCGCGGAACGCGAGTAGATCGTCGCGCCGGATGCCGCGCTCGGCGCCCGGTGGATGGACCCCGGCGCGGGTGTACGGGTGATCGGCGCCGAAGCTCGCGGCGAGGTCGCGGCGCTCGAACTCGGTGACCGCGAGCTGGCGTGGCCGGCGCTGGAGGTCACCGGCCAGGGTCTGCCAGCGCTCCAGCCACTCCTGGTCGTAGTCGCCCGCCCGGAACCGGCGCGATATCCCCTCGAGCATCTCGGACAGATAGAGGTTGATCCCCTGGGTGAGGCACACCGTGTGATCGGGACCGGCGCCGCAGGCGACGCTGACTCCCGCGCGCCGCATCTTACGCTCGACGTCGGCTGGCGGGCGGGCGAACCGGGCGGTCGCCTCCGCGAGTCGCGGGCTGTCGGGCGCCGCGGCGTCGCCGGCGTCGACCACCAGCTGGGCAGCGACGACGGGGATCGCCGCCGAGCCGCGCGGCAGGAGCACGACGTGGAGTCCATTGTCGAGCTCGAGCCGCGTCGCGCCCGCCGTGACGTCGCGATAGCTCGAGACGTCGATCCGCCGGCTCGCCTCCGCCGGATCGGCGTTGGCTTCGCCGTGATCGTGGGGCGGGGCCCGGAACGAGAACGCGGCCTGGTGGTCACCGGTGAGGCCGGTGCGGCTGGGCCGGAACACCGTGATCTGGGTGTGCGCCTGGTCGACGAGCCGCTCGGCGCGATCGGCAATGACGTCGAGATCGAGCTGGCCGATCTCGTCGAGTTGGTGCAGCACGTAGGTGGCCGGCGACAGAAACTCGACGCCGGGATCGAACTGGACCAGGTCGGCGATCGCGTCGGCGCGCGCCTCGAGCGGCTCGAGCTTGATCAGAAACGACGCCTTGCGCCGATGCTTGGTGTCGACCGGGTCCGCCCAGGTCATGCGAGCCATCGCGGTCTCGCCGTGCCGTGCCGCCTTCCACGCGAACCACAGCGCGGTGTCGAGCTGATCGAGCCTGGTGAGCTCGATGAGGAGGGTCAGCGCCGGCGCCTCGCGGCCGCCGAGCCGCAGCGTGGTCGTCCAGGTCGCGAAGCCGTAGCGTCGCCCGGTCTCGCCCAGGCCGGCCAGCCGCTCGACGACCTCGTCGGCGACCGCGTCATCGGCGACGCTGTGGCCGGGCGGCAGCGCCCACGACATCGCGACGACCGGCCGATCGATGTCGAGATCGTAGGTCGCGCGAGCGGTGGTGAGCGCGACCCGCGGTACGGCGGCGCGCGGCGGGGCAGGCCGCCGCCCGAGCGCATTGAACCACTTCTCGATCCCGCGGATCGCGCGCGGCACCTCGACCTGGCCGGCGATCACGAGCGTCGCGTGGTCCGGCCCGTAGTAGCGGTCGATGAAGGCGCACGCGTCCGCGCGCGTCAGCTGCGCGAGCTGCTGATCATCGCCGCCGACCATGTGGGCATAGGGGTGGCCGGCCGGATAGATCGTCGAGACCAGCAGCGGCTGGATGTAGCCTGCCGGCGTGCCGCCGCGCTGCCGGAGCTCGTTGCGCACGACCTCGCGCTCGCGCAGAAACTCCGGCTCGGAGATCGTCTCGCACTGATCGGCGAGCCGGGACGCCTCGAGCTGGAGCAGCGTCTCGAGCTGCGCGGCGGCGCCGAGCTCCATGTAGTGCGTGGCGTCCTGCGTGGTGTACGCGTTCCACCGGGTGGACAGGTGCTCGAGATAGTAGGTCGCGGTCTGCGGCCCGCCGCCAGGGTGCAGATCGAACATCAGGTGCTCGACCAGGTGTGCCAGGCCGGCCTTGCCCTGCGGATCGTCGCGCGCGCCGACGTCGTAGCGCACCGCGACCTCGACGAGGCGGGCGCCGGCATCGGGCAGGATCACGAACCGCAGCCCGTTATGGTCGAGCCGGCCACGCCGCTCGGCGTGCTTGATCGTGAACTTCGGCGCGGTGTAGCAGCCGGCCGTCATGGCAGCGATCGCCCCGGCGATCACCTGCGAGATCTTCATAGAACGACCCCCCTTGCCGCCGGCATGTTCGCACAGCTCGGCGCCGCTGGCGCTCGTCGCGCGAGGCGATCGTCACCGGCGAGGCAGCGTGGTGATGCCGATGAACGCCGGCTGGGCGGCGCTGACCGGAACGCCCGCGGGCGTCAGCATCCCGGTCTGCAGATCGAGCGTGAACTCGACCACGGTATCGTCGTCCTGATCGGCCGCGTAGAGCCGGGTGCCCCCTGGATCGATCGCGAAGTGGCGCGGGGTTCGGCCGCCGGTCGCGACCTCGCCGGTGCGGCTGACCATGCCGTCGCCGGTGACGCCGAACACGGCGATCGTGTTGTCGCCGCGGTTCGACGCGTAAACGAAGCGGCCCGACGGGTGGACCGCGATCTCGGCGCCGGTATTGTTGCCGGTGGCGCCGGCCGCGCGGGTCGACGTGGTCTGCAGCGTGGATAGCCGGCCGGTGGTGGCGTCGAACGCGAGCGCGGACAGCGTGCTCGCGAGCTCGTTGATGAGATAGGCGTGGCGGCCGTCGGGGGCGAACGCGAGGTGGCGGGGACCGGCGCCGGGCGCCGTGGCGAGGTGCGGAACGCTGTTGGGCGCCAGCTCGCCGGTGGTGGCGTCGAACGTGAACTGCGCGACGTAGTCCGAGCCGAGGCACGGCACGAACGCGTAGTGGTTCGACGGATCGGTGACGATCATGTGGGCGTTCTTGCCGACGGCGTAGCTGCGCGGCGCGGCGACGCCGCCGTCGCCGCGGATCGCGAGCGTGGCGACCTGGCCATCGCCGTAGTTGGCGACCAGGACGAATGCGCCGCTGCGGTCGACGCTGACGTGGGCCGGCCCGGCACCGCCAGACCCGGCGTCGTCGAGGAGCGACAGCGCGCCGGACGCGGGGTCGATCGCGTAGGCGGCGACCCGGCTGTTGGTCTCGCTGACCGCGTAGAGCGTGGTCCCGGTGATCGCGAGGAACGACGGGCCGGGGGCGAACGCCGGGGTGGTGCCGGCCGCGGTGAGCTGGCCATCGCCGGCGATGTCGAAGCGACCGATGCCGGGGCCGTAGCCGCTGACGTAGGCGATCTGGCGCCCTGCGGGCGCGGCGTCGAAGCCCGCGGTTGCGTCTTCGGTGGCGCCGCCCTCGGTCGGGCGCCCGGCGTCGGAGGGATTGCCCGGCGCGCCGCCGCAGCTGCACAGGACGGCGAGCGCGAGGCCGCGCGGGAGTTGCATGACGCGATGCTCGCGCAGATCGCGGCGCTCGGGAGCGCCGGTGACGGGCGCCCCGGACATCGATCACATGCGGCGCGCGGCCTGCTAGGCGGCGTTCGCAGCAGCTCCGCGACAATCGCCTCACGGACCTCAACGCGGCCGTGCGATTGCCGAACCATCCGACATGGTGGCACCCGGGTTCGGCTGTGGTCTGGCGATCACCGCGACGCTCGCGCACGGCGGCGCGATCCAGCGCGTCGATCGGCAGGCGCGGATCGGCGACCGCACGGCGCAGGACCGGTCCGCGCAGTGACGATCTTGCTGGCGACCCACCGGCTCCCGCCGATCTTGATGCTGCAGGCGCGCGAGGCGTGCGAGACGCTCGAGCTCACCGCGACCGAGTGGGCGCGTGGCGTCCCGCCGATCGCGCCGCGCGTCGTGATCGCCGCGCTCGACCCCGGCGCGCGGCGGATCCCCGACGACGTGATGACGCTGCTCGAGGCGGCACCGGCGCTGCGCCTCGTGCTGTGCGCGCAGGAGCCGCTGGTAAAGCCGCGCGTCGTGCTCGGCGATGGTCGGGTCTGCGTGCTGAGCCCGCCGATCGAGCGCGCCCACCTGGTCAGCGTGCTGCGCGAGGCGGTGGTGCCGCCGGGGCCGGTGGCGGCGCCTCCCGACGGCGAGCCCAGCCTCCGGTTCGAGGTGCTGCGGCGGCTTCTCTGGATCGCGTGGACGCGCGGGCGCGCGGGCCCGGCGATCGCGCTGGACGAGCGGCGCGGCGCGACCGTCGTGGTCGGGGGCGCGGCGTGCGATCCATCGCTGGTCGCGGGGGTGATGACGTCCGATCACGGCGATGCGGATCGCGAGGCACAGCTCGCCGCGATCGCGGGCTCGTCCGGGGTCGTCCACCTGAGCCACGACGCCAGCGCGTGGATCGTGTACTGGCCGGTCGAGCGCTGCCCGCTGTGGATCTACTCGCCGAACCGGCTGCCGGCGTGCTGGAACGCGGCGCGCGGCATCACCGGGGTCGCCCACCGCCGCCTGCTGCGGCTGCCCGCGTTCCCGGCCGATCGGCTGGTCGCCGCGTGGTCGGAGACCGCCAGCGTCGACGCCGAGCTCGCGCCGATCCGCAACGTGCTCGTCGATGGCGGCCCCGAGACCCTGGTCGGGCTCGACGACATCACCGCCCGCCACGATCACGTCACGGGGCTCCTCATGGAGGTGCGGTGATGTCCGGACGGCGGGGCGCGTGATCGACGGCGAGCTCCAGCTGGCGGGCGATCTCGCGGCGGCGCCGCTCGCCGAGGTGCTGCGCCTGCTGTCGGCGACCCGCGCGACCGGGGTGCTCGTGGTCCACGACCGGCGCGACGCCGCCAACGAGGTCACGCTGCGGATCTCGCTCCGGCGCGGCGAGATCCTCCTGGCCGCGACCACCGCGGTCGGTGCGCTCGAGCCGCAGCTCGCGCCCGAGCTGCGCGATCGGGTGATGCGCAACGCGGCGCTCGGCAAGCCGATGCAGATCACGCTCGCGGAGGCCGGCGCGATGCGCACGGCGAACCTGCCGTTCGAGCTCCACGCCGCCACCACGCGGTTGATCTCCGACGCGTTCGACGTGCGCGCCGGGCGGTTCGCGTGGGAGCCCACCCAGGCGCTGCCCGAGTTCGTCGACACGTTTGGCCGCCACGTCTCGCTGTCCGGGCTCGCGATCGATCATGCGCGCCGCACCGGCGGCGACGCCGCGCGGACCCGGCGGCGCGCGGCGGAGCTGATCGCGCCGAGCGCCGCGTCGTGCGCGGCGCTGCCCCGGACGCTGGCCGTGCTCGACGCCGACGGCGACGGTGTGATCGCGCCGCTGCGCGCGCGGCTCGGCCGGCTGGTCCCGCCGGTCGAGGTCGTCGAGCTCGATCCGGCGCGCCCGGTGTCGTCGGCGGTGCTCGAGGTCCACGCGGGGCTGCTGTGGATCGGCGTCGCGGCGCTGACCCGCCAGGTGCTCGAGCACGAGCTGCCGATCCTCGCGCGCGGGGGCGGGATCGCCGTGGTCTGCGTACTCGACGCGCCGAACCCTGCGCTGTCCAGCCGGATGATGCAAGCCGGCGTCCACGCCGTGCTGACCAAGCCGGTGCACGTCCAGGAGATCGAACGCCTGCTGTCCGTGACCTGGGGCCAGGAGCCGCCATGCCCACCATGATCGACGAGCTCCGCGATCTCGACCTCCGCGCGATCTTTGCGTCGCTGCGCCTGTCGGCCGACCTGCCGCGGGAGATCTTCGCGCGGCGCTCGACCCGGAGGCTGCCGGGAGCTGTGATCGAGCCGGCGCGGGTCGGCGAGCCCGAGCTGCCGCCGCCGGGCTACGTGCTGGGCACGTACCGGCTCGAGCGCGCGATCGGCATCGGCGGATGCGGCGCCGTGTACCGCGCGCGCCACGTCGTCCTCGACAACGTGGTCGCGATCAAGCTGATGCGGCCCAGCGTCGTGCGCTCGCGCCCCGCGCGGATCGATCACCCGAACGTGGTGCGGGTCATCGACGTCGCGACCACGGGCGCTCACACCTACATCGTGATGGAGCACGTCGACGGTCCGGACCTCTCGGTGATGCTGCGGCGCAAGGGCGCGCTGCCCCCCAAGGTCGTCGTCCGGGTCCTGCGCCACGTCGCCGCCGCGCTCGCGGCCGGCCTGGCCGAGCGGCTGATCCACCGCGACGTCAAGCCGTCGAACATCCTGTTGACCCGCGCGGGCATCACCAAGCTCGCCGATTTTGGCCTCGCGCCCACGAGCGCGGCCGATGCCGCCGCCGTGATCGGCACCGCGACGTATGGCGCGCCCGAGCAGGTCAGTGATCCGCAGCGCGTCGATTTCCGCAGCGACATCTACTCGCTGGGCATCACCGCCTACCACGCGCTGACCGGCCGGCTGCCGCCCGAGACCCCCGGCGGCACGCCCCGCGATCGCGATCGCGCCCCGAGCCAGTTCGCCGTGGTGCCGGTAGCGCTCGATGACCTGGTCGTCGCGGCGACCGCGCCCCGGCCCAGCGATCGGCCCGCCAGCTACGAGTCGCTCGAAGCCGCGCTCCGCGCGCTGCGGTAGCGGCGCGCGCCCAGGACCGACCGAGGCCGCGCGCTCGTCACCGGCCGCCGTCAGACGTTGCTGACGCCGCCGTCGACGACCATGTCGGAGCCCGTCATGAACGCGCTCTCGTCCGAGGCGAGGAACAGCGCCGCCGCCGCCAGCTCCTGGGGATGCCCGAGCCTGAGCATCGGGGTGTAGGCGGCGTAGCCCTGACGGATCGCGGCCGCCTGCGCGGGCGTGGTCGCCTGGGAGTCGAGCATGGGCGTATCGACGACGCCCGGGCTCAGCGTGTTCGCGCGGATGCCGCTGTCCTTGAATTCGGCCGCCCAGGTCCGGGCGTAGGACCGCAGCGCCGCCTTGGTGGCCGCGTAGGTCGAGTGGTTCGCCAGTCCCATGTAGTGCATCGCCGAGGCCACCAGGATGATCGATCCGCCGCTCCCCATCATGGGCAAGAGCTTCTGCACGAGGAACAGCGGCGCCCGGGCGTTCAGGGCGAACGTGCGATCGTAGTGGTCCGGCGTGACCTCGCGCAACGGCACTTGCTCGACGAGGGCGGCGTTGGACACGACCACGTCCACCTTGCCCTTCGCGCGGCGCCGGACCTCGTCGGCGACGCGATCGAGGTCCGCGAGCTTGGATGCGTCCGCCTGGATGGCGGTGACCGTGCCGCCGATGACCCGCACCGCCTCGTCGAGCGCGTCCCGGCGTCGACCGAAGATGAACGCGTGCGCGCCTTCCTTCACGAAGCGCTGCGCGATGGCGAGCCCGATGCCGCTCGTTCCGCCGCTGATGACGGCGATTTTGTCTTGCAATTTTAACATATTGACTCCGATTCCCCGAATCCGGGGCGTGCCTTGCGGGTCAGAACATAGCCATGTCGAAAAAGTCGGCAATCACGTAAAAATTCATGAGATTCATTCCACTAGGGAATCAATGGACCGGTTTCACGAATTGAACGCCTTCCTCGCCGTCGTCGAAGCGGGCGGGTTTTCCGCCGCTGCGAGGCGACTCGGCGACTCCCAGCCGTCCGTCAGCAAGGCCATCGGCGCGCTGGAGCAGCGGCTCGGCGTGATGCTGTTCAACCGCAGCACGCGCAGCGTCACGCTGACCGATCAGGGACAGCGATATTACGACCGGACCAAGCCGCTCGTGGACGAGCTGGATGATGCGGACGGCGAGCTGACGAGCAGCACGATCGATGTGTCGGGCACCCTCAGGATCGCCGCTGCGTCCACGTTCGGCCGTCTGCATATCTTGCCGCTCCTCCCCGATCTGCTGTCGTCCAGTCCCGGCCTCCACGTCGATCTGGTGCTCTCGGACTTCGTGCGAGATCTGGTCGAAGATCGGATCGATCTGGCGATCAGAGTGGGGGTCGTCGACGAGCCCGACGCGGTCGTCCGGCGCGTGGCCGGCACACCGCTCGTCTGCGTCGGGTCGCGGTCCTACTTCGAGCGGCGCGGGATGCCCACGACTCCGCGCGATCTCGTGAACCACAACTGTCTGCTGTACGGTGGCCTCACGGAGTCAGCCGATTGGCCCTTTGTCGGACCACAAGGTCGATTCAGCGTGCCCGTGCGCGGGAACCTGTCGTCCAACAGCGTCGAGACCATCCGGGCGGGGGTGCTCGCCGGGGTTGGCATTGGCCTGTTTGCCAAGGCCTCGCTGGCCGATGAGCTCCGGCATCCGGACGTGATCGCGATCCTTGGCGACTTCGTGAGCGACGTCAGAGACGTGAGCCTCATCTGGCCCAAGCGCCGCTTCGTACCGGCGCGCGTGCGCCGTGCGACGGAGTTCTTTGCGACGGCCCTGCCGCGGCGTCTCTGACCCGCGCGGCGTGCGCGGCCAGGGGCGCTACCCCGTCACGCCCCGGGCCAAAAGGACGGCCCTGGCGCGGTCGGCGACCTCCTTGCCCTTGGCGAGCCGCTGCAAGAGCTCGATCGCCTTGGGCGAGGCTACCTCGGCGAAGCCGTCGAGCAGCACGTGGTGCGAGCCGCGGAACCGTGGAAACACGTCGAGCGCGTGGTCGAGCACCGGGTCGCCGCCGAGGAAGGTCAGCCGCGCGTCGCTCGTGACGATGCGGCACGCAGCCTCGCGCACGAACGCCTCGTCCTTGGCGATGTGGACCAGGTCGCCGGCGACGATCTCGTCCTCGCTGCGCTCGCCGCTGCGCTCGGCGCCGGCCTTGCCGTTGAGCACGATGTCGAGCGCGCGCAGCAGCGAGCCGCGCTCGCCCTTGCGCGGGCCGAGCTCCTTGCTCGGCAGCGCCTTGACCCGGCGATCGAACACCGCGGCGAGCCGGCTCTTCAGCTTGTCGGCCAGGCTCGCCGGCAGCCGCAGCAGCAGGAAGCCGATGTGGTGGACCACGTTGGCGCGATCGAGGTCCTGGTGGTTCCACACGTTGTTGCTCGACTTCTCGAGCGCGTCGACGATGGAGGTCGCGACCAGCTCGGGGCCGACGAACGCCTCGAACAGCCGCACCAGCTCGCGCAGCTCCTCGTAGGACGACGTGTCCGAGAACATCGACTTGAGCGACAGCGCGACCTCTTCTTCGGACAGCGGCGCGCCGTTCTTGAGCGCCTTCTTGCCCGCGGTGTCGAGCTCGCTCGCGCCTTGCGGCGTGCGCTTGAAGCCCTTGCTCGCGGTGATCCGGCACCACCGGACCGCGACGCCGCGCGGCCAGCCGAGCCGGTAGCTGCGCCGCTCGTAGGCGATCATCTCGGCGCGCGCGTCGTCGGGATGGTCGTCGACGATGTACTCGAGGTGCGGGTAGCCGAGCGCGAACGCAAGATCTGCCGCCTTGCTGGTGGCGAACCCGGGCTTGACGAGCTTGGCGCCCGACGCCGCGCTGCCGTGCTGAAACGCCGCGGTGCTGCGCACCGGGGGGCCTTCGGGGCGGGGCGGGGTGGGGGGCCGCGGCGCGGTCCGTTGCCGCGGCGGCTCGGCGATGGCCGCGGCGGCCGCCACGTCGCCGTCGCCCTGCGATTCCTCGAGCTCGGCCGCGGCGAGCTCGCCTTCGGCCTCGAGCTCGTCATCGATGTCGCCGGGCGCCTCTGCCTCGGGCGGCTCACCGTCGGACTCGCCGGCGAAGCCGCCGCGCGCGCCGTCCTCGCCGTCATCGACATCCTCACCGTCCTCGAACGGCCGCTCGTTCGGGACCGCGGCGCCTTCCGGCGTGGCGACCTCGGCCTTGCCGGGCGCCGGCTTCTTCTTGGAGGCCATCGCTGGCAATTATCAACGCAAACGCGGCTAGCCGCGGGTCTTGCCGTGCTTGTTCGCGAGATCTTGTGGCGTGGGCTTGCCAGGGCCGGGGTGGTCATCGGTCGCGGGGGACGCAGGTGACTCCCACGACTGGGTGACATTCTTCATTTTCTTGTAGACCAGGAGGCCGTCGGTGTTGCGTTCGCTGTGTGGCGACGACTGCTTCCAGGTGCCCGTGATCTCCACCTCGTCGCCGACCTTGTACGGTGGACACACCGTCTTCTTGGGATCGGCCTTGGCGCTGCAGCGATCGGGCGGCGGGTTGCGCAGCTCGTCGGCCGGCAGCCGCGCCTGCTCGATCTTGTAGTACGGCCTGGGTACGTCGACGACCCACAGGCTCTTCTCGGCCGGCGTATCGGCCGCGTCGCCGAGGTAGAACTTGGGCCGCTCGCACTTGGCCGGATCCTCGTCGATCATCTTCTGGAGATCTTTGTCCGACATGCCGGGCTGGCGGATCGCCGTGGGGCAGTCGTAGGCCCAGGTGACCACGCCCTTGACGGTGACCTCGCTTTCGAGGAGCTTCTTGCCCTTGACGCGCAGCTCCTTCACCGTGTGCGTGCCGTCCGACGGCGCCGAGGGCAGGTCGAACGCCGGCACTTCGGGCAAGCTGACCTTCATGTCGGTCTTGCGCACCTCGGCCTTGGGGCCCTCGAGCTGCTTGGTCTCGCACCCGGGGCCGGCGAGCCCGAGCGCGAGGACGCTGCCGAGGACCGCGGTGGGCAGGCCGTGATGGGGCGGCATGCTCGCGGTGATAACATGGTGGGGGCAGCCTCTCAAGTTAGCGGCCTGACCGCGGTGGTGCTCGCCGGGCTCGTCGCGGCCGGCTGCGATTCTCCCGCACGGGTCAAGCCGTGGCGCCACGCGCCCGATCCCGGCGGTGAGGCAGCGCACGCGCCGGCGTCAACCTTGCCTGCCGATCCGGCGGGCGAGCAAGAGCTCCACGCGGCGCGCGCGCACACGCTGCGCGTCCACGTCGACGCCGAGCCCGGCCGGCTGACCCCGGTGGTGAACCCGACGGTGTGGGCGCGCCGCATCACGCTGGGCACGATCTTCGAGCCGCTGCTCCGCTACATCCCGCCCGATTCCCAGGGCCCCGGACGCTACGCCCCGCGGCTCGCGCAGGCCTGGCGCGTCATGCCGTCGGGCACCGAGATCCGGATCGAGCTCGAGCCGAGCGTCACGTTCCACGACGGCCATCCGCTCACCGCGGCCGACGTGCAGTTCACGCTCGACGCGATCCGCGACCCGCGCAAGGGCGTCGACCACCTGCGGCCGATGCTCGACGACGTCGAGGCGATCGATCTCATCGCGCCGCACGAGCTGCGGCTGCGGCTCAAGCGGCCGAGCGGCTGGGTGCTGCGCGCGCTCGCCGAGATCCCGATCCTGCCGCTGCACATCTACGATGGCAGCCTCACCGCGGGGGGCGTGCTCGTCGGGACCGGACCGTGGAAGCTGGTCTCGAACAAGGCCGGCGTGGTCCACCTCACGCGCTACGATCGCTACTGGGCCGGCCCGGCGCCGATCGCCGATCTCGAGTTCGTCTACGAGCCCGACGCGGCGGTCGCGCTCAAGGAGGCCAAGCGCGGCGAGCTCGATCTGATCGCGGCGCTGATCCCGGCGCACTGGCCGGCGCAGGCCAACGCGCCCGGCATCGTCGCGGGGTTTCGCCCGCTCGAGCTCGCGACGCCCCGGCTGCGCTACCTCGCGTTCAACGCCGCGCGCGCGCCGCTCGACGATCCCCGGGTCCGCCACGCGCTCGCGCTGCTCGTCGATCGCCGCACGATCGCCAAGCGCGTGTTCGACGGCCTGGCGCGGCCGGCGCTGTGGCCGATCTGGCCGGGCGGCCCGGTCAGCGGCGCCGAGCCCGCCGTCCCCGACTTCGATCCGGCGGCGGCGGCCAAGCTGCTCGACGCGGCGGGCTGGACTGACAGCGGGCCCAAGGACGGCATCCGCGACAAGGACGGCAAGCAGCTGCGGCTGACGATGGTCGGCGGCGACAAGCCGCTGCCCAAGGATGCGTCGGGCCCGCCGCAGAAGCTCGAGCGCGACTACTTCGTCGAGGCGGCGCGCCGGATCGGCGTGGTGATCGACGTCAAGACCGGCAGCGAGGCGTGGCTCGAGAACCGGCTCGCCGACGCCAACTACGACCTCGCGGAGCTCATGTGGAGCGGCATGGCCGACGCCGATCCGGGCGCGCTGCTCGGCCACGGCTCGCCGCGGATCGACCGCGCGCTCGATGCGCTCGCCGCCGCCTGGGATCCCGCAGAGCGCGCCAAGCTCGCGCCCGAGCTCGCCGCCGGGCTCGCCGAGCTCTGGCCGCTCGCCGGCATCGTCGCCGACGCGCCGCACGGCCTGGTGGCCAAGCGGCTCAAGGGCGTGCGCGTCTCCGACGGCTGGATCGATGTCTCGCAGCTGTCGTTCGTGGCGCCCGCGCTCGACGCGGCCGCGCCCGCGGCCACCGCAGGGCCGCCGGCCGTGCCGTAGGCGCACGCCGGGCGCGGGTCGCCGGGGGCCGGCTCGGTTGCTACGCTGCACGAGCAAATCGCCACGCGTGGTTGAAACCGGGCGTTGCCGTCCCCTGCCGCGAGGCGGGGCAAGGTTAGATCTACCCCATGGTCACTCCGCTGCACGGTCCGCTGCCAGATCCCGCCGCGCCGAGCCTGCGCGCCGTGCTCGCGGCCACGCTCGCGGGCCTGCGCGCGCGGCTGCACGCGCCGGGGCAGGGGGCGGCCGCGTGTCGGGTGATCTCGGACCTCTACGACCGCGAGCTCGCGCGGCGGTTTCTCGCCGCGGGCAGCGAGCTCGGCCGGGGGCCGCTCGCGCTGGTCGCGACCGGCGGCTGGGCGCGGCGCGACCTGGCGCCGTACTCCGACATCGACTTCATGGTGCTCCACGATCGCGACGAGGCCACCGCCAAGCGGGTGTGCGATCGCCTGCTGTACCCGCTGTGGGACGAGAAGCTCGCGATCGGCCACGCGATCCGCGAGCCCCGCGCGGTCGCCCGGCTCGCCAAGGACGATCTCGCGACCGCCACGGCGCTGCTCGACGCGCGCCACATCGCCGGCGACCGCGAGCTGACCGGCGAGCTGGTCCGCGCCACGCTCGCCGCGCTCGCGCCCGGCGGCAACCCCAACCAGCTGATCACCGCGCTGGCGACCGAGAAGCGGGCCCGCCACGCCCGGTTCGGCGCGTCGCTCTACCTGCTCGAGCCCAACCTCAAGCAGGGCATCGGCGCGCTGCGCGATCTGTCGACCGCGCTGTGGTGCGCGCAGATCCGGTGGGCTCCGCCGCGCGTCCCCGACATCGCGGTCGCCGAGGGCGCCGCCGACGCCAGCGAGGGCGCCGAGCCGCTGATCGGCCACCTGGTCGACATGGGCCACCTGACGCGGCGCCAGTCGCTGGTGCTGCTCGGCGCGCGCGACTTCCTGCTGCGGATCCGCGCGCTGGTCCAGCTGACCGCGACCCGGCGGTTCGATCAGCTGACCTTCGAGATCCAGGAAGCGATCGCGCCCGCGCTGTATCCGGACGCCGGGGCGTCCGCCGGCGGCGTTCGCTCGGCGGTCGCGCCGGCGGTCGAGGCGCTGATGCGCGACTACTACCTGCACGCCCGCGGCGTCGTCCAGGTCGCCGATCGGCTGCTCGAGAGCGCGCGGGTCCCGGCGCGGCGCAGGCCCCGGATCGCGCAGATCGATGCGTCGTTCATCACGTTCAACGGCGAGCTCGCGATCCGCGATCCGCGGCTGTTCGCCGAGCGGCCGAGCGAGATGGTGCGGCTGTTTCGCGTCGCGGTGACCGAGCGGCTCCTCGTGTACGGCCACACCCGCGAGCTCGCCGCCGAGACGATCGCCAAGGACCCGGCGCCGCTCGCGCGCGATCCGCTCGCCGCGCGGCTGCTGCTCGCCGCGATCGCAGACCCGCGCGACGCCGCCCAGCCGTCGGCGCTCGAGACCATGAACCAGCTCGGCGTGCTGTCGGCGCTGATGCCGGCGTGGGCGCCGTGCGTCGGCCGCGTCCAGCACGACCTCTACCACGTCTACACCGTGGACCAGCACCAGCTCTACGCGCTCGCGATGCAGAAGCGGCTCGCGCGCGGCGAGCTCGCCGAAGCGCAGCCGACCGCCAGCGAGCTGTGGGCGGGCCTCCGGCGGCCCGCGCCGCTGCTGCTCGCCACGCTGCTCCACGACGTCGGCAAGCCCATGGGCAAGGGCCACGCCGAGAAGGGCGCGGTGGTCGCCGGGGTGATCGCCCGGCGGTTCGGCATGACCGAGGCCGAGGCCGATGTCGTCGAGTTCCTGGTTCGCCAGCACCTGACGATGTCGCACCTCTCGCAGCGCCGCGATCTGTCGGACCCCGAGGTCATCGCGCGGTTCGCCGAGCGCGTCGGCACCGACGACCGCCTGATCCAGCTGTATCTGTTGACCGTGTGTGACGCGGCGATGACCGCGCCCGACAACCTCACGGCGTGGAAGGCCGATCTGCTGCGCGACCTGATGCAGCGCACGCGGACGTACTTCAACGACGCCGCCGAGCTCGCCGCGGGCGGCTCCGAGTACCTGCCGCCCGACGCGCCGCCGGCCCGGCCGCCGCAACCCGAGCCGGGCGGGGCCCCTGGCGGGTCGATCGTGCCGGGATCCGAGGACGCGCGGGCCAAGGTCGTCGAGCTGGTCGGCGGCGACCCGGCGGTGCTCGAGATCGTCGATGGCATCGACCCGCGGCTGTTCACCCAGCTGGCCCCGCGCCAGGCCGCCCGCCACGTCAGGCTCGTCGATCGGGCGCGCAGCAAGCTGCCGCGGATCGCGTTCGAGGTCACCGGGTTCCCCGACAAGGGGCACAGCGAGCTCGCGATCGTCGTGCCCGATGCCCCGGGCGTGCTCGCGACGATCGCCGGCGCTTTGACCGCGAGCCGGGTCGACGTGCTCGGCGCCGTGCTCGGCCACGTCGACCTCGCGGGTGGCCGGCTGGTCGCCGACGTGTTCTACGTGCGCGACCTCAAGGGCGCCGCGATCCCCGATGACGATCCGCGGTGGCGCAAGCTCGGCGCCGACCTGCACGATCTGCTGAGCGGCCCGCCCGATCCCTCGAAGGTCGCGGCGCTGATCGCGCAGCGCCGGCCCAGATCCGGGATGCCCAAGCGCGTCACCCCGGCGGTCCACACCGAGATCCGGCTGCACGACGACTCGACGCACGCGACCATCGTCGAGGTGTTCACCCGCGACCGCGTCGGCGTGCTGTACGCCATCACCCAGACCTTGGCCGACCTCGGCCTCGACATCTCGCTCGCCAAGGTCTCGACCGAGGGCGAGAAGGTCGCCGACGTGTTCTACGTGACGCGGGGCGGGCGGCGGATCACCGACGACGGCGATCGCGCGGTGCTGGTCGCGCGCCTGGCGTTCGCCGCCGAACCGCCGGAGCAGCTCGGCGCATGAGCGCGGTCGATCTGCCGCCCGGCATCGGGCTGGTCGGCACGCCGCTGGGCACGTTTCGCGCCCCGCCGCGCGCCCGCCGCGGTGCCTCGATCGCGCTGATCCTCGTCGTCGCGCTCGGCGCGATCACCTGGGGGCTGGTCGCGCGCCACCCGTACCGCTACGCCGCCAGCGCGCAGGTCGTGCTGCCGGTCGCGCTCGTCGCGTTCGCCGGGCTTGGCTTCGCGGTGCGCCGGGCGCGCGTCGCGATCACCCGCGACGGCGTGCGCTGGGGCTGGACCGCGTTCGGGTTCCATCAGTCGGCGGCGCGCATCGCGGTGGCGCACATCTACCAGGATGGCGTCGCGTTCGAGGCGCGGCGCGGCGCGTGGTGGTTCATCGCCGCGCGCGACTGGGACCGGTTCGACGCGCTGGTCCGCCACGTCCGCCGCGCCGAGCTGCCGGTGCGCGATCACGCGAGCGCCGCGCCGCTGCGCGCGCGGCTGCAGAGCTATGGGAGATTCCTCGATCTGCTCATGGTTGGCAGCGTGCTCGGAGGCGCGGCCGTGATGCTGTGGGCTCTGTGAGCTAGCCCTTCGGCGTTACGCCGCGTGAGCTGTTCGGCAGGCCGGGCGATTCGCGCGCCGGCCGGCGACGAGGCGTTTACAATGGTCGTGGGGGCCTGATGCGAGCTTTGCGAGGGTCATGACCACCGCGGCAGCGATGAGGACGAGGGCACTGTGTGTGGCCACGCGCTGCACCAGCGTGGATCAGTTCGTCGCGATGTTTCACCGGTTCTGCGGTGACGATCAGACATTCTTTGTCGCCACGCCGACGACCCGGCCGATCGGCCTCGAGACGGCGTTCTCGATCCAGCTCGCCGGCAAGCAGCCGGTGCTGCGCGGCCTGTGCGTCGTGCTCGACGCCTGGACCACGGCGGAGAATCGCTATCGCCGGCCCGGCATCCGGCTGGGCATCAAGCGGCTGACGGTCGAGAGCCAGCTGGTGTTCGAGCGGCTGCGCGCGGCGGCCCGGCCGGGATCGGGCGGCGAAGCGACGGCTGTGCCAGGCGGTTCGCCGCGCGCCCCGGGTGCCCGGACGCGGCCCCCTGCGTTCGCGCTGCGCACCGGGATCACGCCGCCGTCGGTGCGCGCGCCGGCGCCGCCGGCGTGCGACGAGCTGCCGGCGCGGCGCGCGTCCCTGCCGCCGCGGCGCGAGCTGCCGCCGCCGGTGATCGCACGGGCGGCGTCCGAGACCGCCACGGCCGTCGAGGTCACCCGGTTCCAGGTCGCGTTGCACGTCGATGCCGCGCCGCCCTCGGTGACCGACGTCGCGTGGCAGCCGGCGCAGCTCGCGCCCGGGCCGCGCAGCGAGCCCTGGATCAGCGACCCGCTCGCGCGCGGGCCCGAGCCGGACGAACGCGAGCCGGCGATGATCATCGATCGGCCGCTCGCGCCCGACCACGGCGGCGGGATCGGCGGCGACGACCCCGGCGATGCGAGCGAGGCGCCGTGGATCGTGCGGGTCACCGAGCGGGTCACCGCCGAGCCCGATCCGGCGGCCTGCGAGGAACGGGCGCCGGGTTCGGTGCTCGTGCTACCTGCAAACCCGTTGCAGAACCTCAGCGACGAGTCGCTCGAGGGGTTCGTCGACTGCACGCTGTACGAGGAAGCGGTCAACGTGTTCCATCCCGGCATCGACGACCGCGTCTGGATCGACGCGGCGGAGCCCGGGTCCGCGACCGAATCCGGTGCGCCGCCGCGGCCGGGCTCGGTGCCGGCGCTCCCGTACGACGACGCGCCGGACCTGACCGTGCGCGCGGTCGGGGGCACCGAGTCGCTCTCGGTGGCGGCGGCGAGTCACCAGCACCTGCTGCCGGGCCTGATGCAGTCGTCGCCGTCGTCGCCGCCGTCGCGCGAGCTGGCCTTCGCCTCGGGCGCGCCTGCGCCGGTCACGCGCGGATCGACCGACGGCATGCCGCCGTACACCTCGGCGCCGCCCGAGGGCTCGTGGCCGCCGTACGCGCACGCAGCGTCCTCGGGGACGTGGCCGCCGTACGTCCAGCCACCACCGTCGGCCGCGTGGCCGGCCGGGGCGGCGCCGGCGGTGCCGCTCGAGGTGCGCACGCCACCGCCTTACTCGCCGCCGGTCCCCGCGGTCGTGGCGACGCGCAGCGCGGGGCCGATGGGGCTCGCCGACTGGCGGCGCTGGCTGTTGATCGGCGGGACGGCGGTCGTCGCGCTCGTCCTGGCCTTTCTGCTCGCCCGGCTCGCCCGTGGCGCGGTCACCGCGGCGCCGGCGCCGACCACGGCCGCGACCAAGTCGGCGTCGCGCGCGCCGCTGGCGCCGTCGGCTCCGCGACTCGCGAGCCAGGCGCCGGTGGCGCAGCTCCAGGCCGCGGCGGAGACCGAGGACGACGCGGGCGAGGCGATGCCGCCGCCCGGCGCGATTCCGATCGTCGGCAGCGGCCCGTGCCGCTTCTCCGTCGCCACCGCGCCGGCCGGCTCGCTCGTGCGGCTGGATGACGATCCGCTCGGCGCCTCGCCGCTGATGATCGAGGCGAGCTGCGACAAGCACAAGCTCGACGTGTCCCACGCGCGCTACCAGATGGTCACGCGGTGGATCACGCTCGCCGCCGATCACCAGGATCGCGTGGAGCTGAGCCTGCCACGGCCGATCCACGCCGTCGCGATCACGTCGTCGCCGTCCGGCGCGCTGGTCGAGCTCGACGGACGCCGCGTCGGCACCACGCCGGCGGCGATCCAGCTGCCGGGCTTCACGCGGGTCAACCTCACGCTGACCAAGCCGGGGTTCCGGCCGGCGACGCGCCGGATCTACAGCAAGGCCGCGCAGGATCGCCTCGCCGTGAAGCTCGCGAAGTGAATGGAATCGAGCTCGGGATTCCGCTGCCGATCTTGCTGGTCGTGTACCTCGTGTCTCGCTGTTGAGCCTCGTCCGATCAGCGCTGGCGTCGACCCCGACTAGCGGATCACGACGCCGCCGCGCGCGCGCCAGCCGCCATCGACCCAGACGTGGCCGCGTCCGCGCTGCTCCCAGCGCCCGTCGACATAGACCTGATCGACGTGCTGGTGCTCGTAATAGCCGCCCTGCCACACCCAGCGCCGGCCAGGGTGCGTCCAGCGCCCGTGCACCCAGACCGAGCCGGGGCGGGAGACGACGACTTCCTCGCGCGGCGGCGGCGGCGAGTCGTCGACGATGTAGGCGCCTTCCGAGGCGTAGCAGCCGGTCAGCGCCGGAACGGCAGTGACGGCAGCGATGGCAGTGAAGGCGCTGGCCGCGCCGAGCAAGGCACTGAACGCGTTGTGCAGGGGTTTCATGTCAGTCTCCGTTCCTGTCGAGCAAGCACAGCAATCACCGCGCCACCGTCGCGATCGCGGAGCTAGCGCACAGCGCGCGCCGCGGCGCGGGCTCACGGGCACGTCACCGCACGATTCGCGGTCCGGCCGCGGTCCGGCGATCGCGGCGCGACCCCTGCGATGTCACCGGCTGCGCCGTGCCGGCGCGGGTGCTGCAATCTGTCGCAGGCGAGCTGAGCGCCCGCGCGCACGCGGTCCGTCCATGCCGGGCGGCGGCAAACGCACCGATATCGCATGAGAAATGCCAGGGGGGAGCGCGCGGTGCTTGCCGCGATCATACCCCGCGAGTATGGTGCGCCATGTTTGAGGACCTCAAAGAGGCACTCACCTTCGACGACGTCCTGCTGGTCCCCGGATACAGCGAAGTCATCCCTCGCGACGTCGATGTGACCACGCGGCTCACGCCGGCGATTCCGCTGCGCATGCCGCTGGTTTCGTCGGCGATGGACACCGTCACCGAGTCCGCCACGGCGATCCGCATGGCGCGCGAGGGCGGCATCGGCTTCATCCATAAGAACCTGCCGATCGAAGATCAGGCCCGCGAGGTCAACCGCGTGAAGAAGGCCCAGTCGGGCATCGTGGTCGATCCCGTGACGATCGCGCCCTCCCGCACGCTCGAGGATGCGCTCGCGCTCATGCGGCACTACCGCATCAGCGGCCTGCCGGTGGTCGATGCTGACAAGCGGCCGGTCGGCATCCTGACCAACCGCGACGTCCGGTTCGAGAAGCGCCTCACGCTGCAGGTCGGCGAGGTGATGACCAAGAATCCGGTCACCGTCCGCGATGGCGTGCAGATCGACGAAGCCAAGGATCTCCTGCACAAGCACCGGATCGAGAAGCTGCTGGTGGTCGATAGCGGGGGCCGGCTCAAGGGCCTCATCACGATCCGCGATATCGAGCAGGCGGAGGCGCACCCCACCGCGGCCACCGACGAGCTCGGCCGGCTGCGGGTCGGCGCCGCGGTCGGCATCGGCGGCGACCGCGAGGCCCGGATCGAGGCGCTGCTCGCGGTCGGTTGCGACGTGATCTGCATCGACACCGCGCACGGCCACTCGGCTGGCGTGCTCGAGGCGGTCCGCCAGACCCGCAAGCGGTTCCCCAAGCTCCAGCTGATCGCCGGCAACGTCGCGACCGGCGAGGCGACCAAGGCGCTGATCGAGACCGGCGTCCACGCGATCAAGGTCGGCGTCGGGCCCGGCTCGATCTGCACCACGCGGATCGTCGCCGGCGTCGGCGTGCCGCAGCTCACCGCGATCAGCGACGCGGTCGCCGCCGCGAAGGGCTCGGGCGTGGCGATCATCGCCGACGGCGGCATCAAGTACTCCGGCGACGTCGCCAAGGCGCTCGCGGCCGGCGCCGACACGGTCATGATCGGCAGCCTGTTCGCCGGCACCGACGAGGCGCCCGGTGAGATCATCCTGTACCAGGGCCGATCGTACAAGACCTACCGCGGGATGGGATCGATCGGCGCGATGAAGGATGGCTCGAAGGACCGCTACTTCCAGAGCGACGTCGAGACGCCGCAGAAGCTGGTCCCCGAGGGCATCGAGGGCCGCGTCCCGTACAAGGGCCCGCTGCGCGAGTCGATCTACCAGCTGGTCGGCGGGCTGCGCGCGTCGATGGGATACCTCGGCTGCGCGACCATCTCGGAGCTCCATCACAAGGCGAAGTTCGTCAAGATCTCGTCCTCGGGCCTGCGCGAGAGCCACGTCCACGACGTGATCATCACGAAGGAAGCTCCCAACTACCGCGTGGAGTGACATGGCCCATCAGCTGATCCTCGTCCTCGATTTTGGTTCGCAGTACACGCAGCTCATCGCCCGCCGGATCCGCGAACAAGCGGTGTACTGCGAGATCCATCCGTTCACGGTAGCGCTCGATCCCGAGCTTTCGGCGCTGCGCGCGCTCAAGCCCGCCGGCATCGTGCTGTCGGGCGGCCCGGCGTCGGTGTACGAGCCGGGCGCGCCGACCGTGGTGCCGGCGCTGTTCGAGCTCGGGATCCCGATCCTCGGGATCTGCTACGGCGCGCAGCTCGCGGCGAAGCTGCTCGGAGGCGACGTCCAGCCGGCCGAGCGCCGCGAGTTCGGACGTGCCACCGTGCGGATCAAGCGGCCCGAGGGCGTGTTCCGCACCACCGCCGCCGGCGACGAGCTCACGGTGTGGGCGTCGCACGGCGACCGCGTCGCGGCGCTGCCGCCCGGCTTCGCGCACACCGCCGAGTCCGACAACTGCGCGATGTCGGGGTTCGCCAACCTCGCCAAGCGGATCCACTGCGTGCAGTTCCACCCCGAGGTCGTGCATACGCCGCGCGGCGCGGAGCTGCTCGGCAACTGGCTGTTCAGCGTCTGCCAGCTCGCCGGAGACTGGTCCATGGCCTCGTTCGTCGACGAGGCGATCGCGCGGATCCGTGCGCAGGTCGGCGCCCACGGCCGCGTGATCTGCGGGCTGTCGGGAGGCGTCGATTCGAGCGTCGCCGCGGCGCTGCTCCACCGCGCGATCGGCGACCGGCTCACCTGCATCTTCGTCGACAACGGCCTGTTGCGCCGCGGCGAGCGCGAGCAGGTGGCCGCGATCTTTCGCGATCACTTCCATGTCGACCTCCGCGTGATCGACGCCGAGCAACGGTTCCTCGCGGCGCTCCACGACGTCACCGATCCCGAGCACAAGCGCAAGATCATCGGCTACGAGTTCATCGCCGTGTTCGACGAGGAGTCCGCGTCGATCGCGGGCGCCGAGTTCCTCGCGCAAGGCACGCTGTACCCCGACGTGATCGAGAGCGTGTCGTTCAAGGGGCCGTCGCACACGATCAAGTCGCACCACAACGTCGGCGGGCTGCCCGCGCGGATGAAGCTCAAGCTGGTCGAGCCGCTGCGCGAGCTGTTCAAGGACGAGGTTCGCCAGCTCGGCCTCGAGCTCGGCCTGCCGCACCACATGGTGTGGCGCCAGCCGTTCCCGGGCCCCGGGCTCGCCGTGCGCTGCCTCGGGCCGCTCACCAAGGTGCGGCTCGATGTGCTGCGCGGCGCGGACGCGATCATCGAGGAAGAGATCCGCGCGGCGGGGCTCTACGAGTCGATCTGGCAGTCGTTCGGGGTGCTGTTGCCGGTGCGCTCGGTCGGCGTGATGGGCGACGCCCGGACCTACGAGGAGGCGCTCGCGCTGCGCGCGGTGCACTCGCGCGACGGCATGACCGCCGACTGGGTGCAGCTGCCCTACGACCTGCTGGGCCGGATCTCGTCGCGCGTGATCAACGAGGTCCGCGGCATCAACCGCGTGGTCTACGACATCACGAGCAAGCCGCCCGGCACGATCGAGTGGGAGTAGCCCGGGGCTAGCGACGGGTCAGCGCGAGCACGAGGCCGAGCGCGTGCTCCTGGCACGCCACGACGCACATCCCGCACGCCTGGCAGTCCGCGAGCCTGGGGGTGTACGCGGTCTTGCGACCATGTGCGCGGCTCTTGAGCTTGCCGAAAAGCGATAGCTTCGCGTAGTCGGCGTCTTCGATCCGGCGGACCTCGAACACGCTGTACGGGCAGACGTCGACGCAGTCCGCCTTGCCCTCGCACTGGTTGCGATCGACGGTCACGCGGTACGTGCCCGGCTCGGCGGCGCAGTTGGCGCCGGGGCGATCGGGGTGCTTCGCGGCGCGGCGCGCCTTCTCGGGATGGAGCGATTCGGGTCTCGGCATCGCTTCACCCTGCCGTGCGAGCCCCGGCGCCGGTGTGAAGAAGCGCAAAGTTTTCTTGCGGCCGTGCACGGTCGCCCCGCGTGGCCAGCGGTGACGGGCGCGCCGGGCCGGTGGTGGCCCGGTAAGGGCCCGGTGCTGGCCCGACGGTGGCATGATGGCACCTGATCGCGCATGAGTTGCACCGTTCAACACCCGCCGACTCTCCCGCGCGTGGCGTGCGCAACGCCAGGCCTCGCCGGCGTCCGTCTGCTCCGCACCCGGCACGGAGCGTGGCGCTGCGGGCTTGGCTTCCCCGTATGACTCGTCATTCCCGTGAGCCTCGATCGACGGGCGCGGCCGTGGTCGAACGCGATGTGCGCGCGCGGTGGGCGCGCCTGCTCGCGATCGCGCTGAGCGTCGGGTCGTCGGGGGCCGCTGCCGCAGATCGCGCCGCCGCCGACGCCGCGCGCGTCGACTGGGCCGCCGGGCGCGTCACCGCCGGCGGCACCGGGGTCGCCGATCGCCACGCGCCGTCGCCCGCGATCGCGCTCGGCACGTCGCGTCGCAGCGCGATCGCGGCCGCCCGGCAGCGGATCGCCGCGGCGCTGCCGGCGCTGCCGCTCGCCGGCGGCGGTGCGCTGGCGGCGCGGCTCGACGAGCCCGGCCTCCAGGCGCGGCTCGACGCCGCGGTCTCGGCCGCGATCACGGT
>Ga0302299_10000114_pt1 | contig 34768 bp, 32 predicted proteins | sample III_Fen_N3_4_FD_198795 | JGI IMG/M metagenome (GOLD analysis project Ga0302299, IMG submission 198795) | Peat permafrost microbial communities from Stordalen Mire near Abisko, Sweden - III_Fen_N3_4 | ecosystem: Environmental > Terrestrial > Soil > Wetlands > Permafrost | place: Sweden: Abisko...
ATGCGGTCCATCGTCGAGGGCACGACGTCCGCGATGGACGTCGAGGTCTGCTCGTTCTACCTCGCCGATCGTGACCGGACCCGCCTCACCCTGGCGGCGACGAACGGGCTCGATCGCTCGCAGGTCGGCAAGGTCAGCCTGAACTGGGGCGACGGGGTCACGGGCCGGGTCGCGGCCTCGCGCGAGCCGATCGCCATCGAGGATGTCACGAAGGACGACCGTTTCTCGTGGGTCCGCGGCTTCGATGTCGAGGCACTCGCCGGGATGCTGTCCGTGCCGCTCGTCTGGCACGACGAGGTCGTCGGGGTGCTGAACGTCCAGACCCGTGACGTGCGCGCCTTCGGCGAGGACGACATCGCGTTCCTGGCCACGATCGCCGCGCTGCTGGCGGGGATCGTCGAGAAGGGCCGGCTCACGGCCGAGATCGAGGGCCGGCTCGCGCAGCTGACCGCGCTCGACGCAGCGCGCTCTGAGCTCCTGTCGGTCGTGACCCATGAGCTGCGGACGCCGCTATCGGTGGTGCGCGTCTACGTCGACCTGCTCGCGGAAGCCGCCGTCGACGACGGGGCGAACCCGGACGCACCAGCGTGGCGGGATGCCGCCGGGGATCAGCTCGCGCGGCTGGATCGCCTCGTCGATTCGATCCTCGCCTCGGTGCGAGGTGACGGCCTCACGAACCTGTCTCGGGCGCCGTTCGATGTCGTCGCCGCGGTCGACGAGACCGTCGAGACGCTCCGGCTCCTCCTTCGGCCCCATCAGATCCGCTGGGATCGCCCGGATCAGCCCCACATCGCGATCGGCGATGCGACCCGGTTCCGTCAGGTCCTGGAACAGCTACTGGAGAACGAATCGAAGTACGCCCCGAGCGCCGACGGCGTCAGTATCGGCGTGTGGTGGGTCGGCGCCGAGATCCAGGTCTACGTGACCGACGACGGCCCGGGCGTCCCGATCGAGGACTGGGAGAGCGTCTTCGAGCCGTTCGTCCGGGTCCAGGGACGCGGCCAGAGTCGCGGCTCCGGGATCGGGCTGTTCGCCGCGCGCCGGCTGATGGTCGCGATGGGCGGGCGGATCTTCCTGGAGCCGAACGGCTACGCGAGCAGCCGCTTCGTGGTGGCCCTGCCTGCCGGGGATTGACACCAACCCACTCCGGGATGACCTTGCCGGAGTCCCCCCTCCGATGGTAGGCACACCACGCGACGACCGGCCTAGTCGTCGGGATCGTCTGGGGTGGCGATACCGCTGCGGTCGGGTTGCCGCAGGTCCTCCTCCCACGGGCCGCGCCCAAGCCCGCACCCGCACCGGAGCCCGCCTGACGGCTCCTGTCCCTCCCGCGCGCCTGTCAGGCGCGGATCTGCGATGAACGCCTCGTGGATCGATGCCCAGAACGCGTGAGCCGCGACTTCTCGCTCGCAACCACGCTCGTTCGTCGGGTTTGCGTGCCTGGTAGGCGCGGCGCGCGTGAACCGACCCCTGCGTGGCTCGGTTCCCAGCGCGTCAGCCGGCGGTGACGACCCGGACCTCGTCCGCGCGCAGGCGCGCGTAGCCCGGCTTCACGACCTCGTTGATGATCCGGATCCGCTCGTCGAACGGCGCGAACGCGCTCTTCATCGCGTTGATCGTCAGCCACTCCATCTCGCCGAGGCCGATCCCGAAGGCGGCGTCCAGCGTCGCGAACTCGCTGGAGAGGGACACCCCGCTCATGAGCCGGTTATCGGTATTGAGCGTCACGCGGAAACGCAGGCGGCGGAGCAGGTCGATCGGGTGCTCCGCGATCGAGGCGACCGCGCCGCTGTGGACGTTCGACGATGGGCACATCTCGAGCGGCACCCGCCGGTCGCGGACGAAGGCCGCCAGCCGGCCCAGCTCCACCGAGCCGTCGTCGCGGACGCTGATGTCGTCGACGATGCGGACGCCGTGGCCCAGCCGCTCGGCGCCGCAGAACTGGAGCGCCTCCCAGATGGACGGCAGCCCGAACGACTCGCCGGCGTGGATCGTGATGTGGAAGTTCTCGCGCCGCACATGGTCGAAGGCGTCGAGGTGGCGGGTCGGTCGGTAGCCGGCCTCCGGACCTGCGATGTCGAAGCCCACGACACCGGCGTCCCGCCAGCGGACCGCGCATTCGGCGACCTCGACGGACCGGGCGGCCTGGCGCATCGCCGTGACCAGCAGCTTCATGACGATCGGGTGGCCCGTCGCCGCAGCGGCGGCCGACCCCACGCGGAACCCGTCGAGCATCGCCTCGACCGCCTCGTCCAGCGTCAGCCCGCGGGCCGTGCACAGCTCCGGGGCCATCCGGACTTCGGCATACACGATGCCGTCGGCGGCCAGGTCCTGGGCGCACTCCGAGGCGACGCGGACGATGGCGTCGCGCTCCTGCATGACACCGAACGTATGGACGAAGGTCTCGAGATAGAGCTCGAGGCTCTTGCGGTCCGCGCCTCGCCGGAACCAGGCGCTCAGCTCACCGACGTCCGTCGTGGGCAGGTCGTCGTAGCCATATTCCGCGGCGAGATCGATGACCGTCGCGGGCCGCAGGCCACCGTCAAGGTGGTCATGGAGCAGCGCCTTCGGGGCCGCGACGATGGTCTCGAGATCCGGCACGGCTCGATGGTACCGCGCGGGTGGCATGATGGACCGACGATGACCGTCGAGGCGCGCACCAGCTCCGGGGGCTTCGACATCGAGCTCCGCCTGGACCGTGGGGACCTGCTCCCGGGCCGTCTCGTCAATGGGACGCTGCGCGTCACGTCGCGCGGAGGCGGCGCGATCCGCGGCGCTCGGGTCACGCTGATCGGCACGGAACAGTGGCGATACGACCGGACCACCTCGGACTCGAAGGGCGGGACGCACACGGAGATCGTCACGGACCGGAGCGACCTGCCGGCAGTCCCGGTCGCCGTGCTCGGTCCGACGACCTTCGCCGCGGGCGAGCCCCGCGATATCGGATTCGAGTTGCCGGTCCCGGGCCTCGGGCCTGCCACGTTCGAGGCGACCGAGCTGTCCGTGACCTGGCAGGTCCGCGTCAACCTGGATGTGGCCGGTTTCGATCCATCGCTGGCGATGGCCGTCCGCGTCCTGCAACCGACGGCCCTGCTGCGGGCGGGCGTCGTTGACGTGGCCGAGTTCGCGCTCTACGCGGAGGCCGCCGCCGAGGCGGACGGATTCGAGGGCTCCGTGTGGCTGGACCCGTCGCCGTTGTGCATCGGCGCGCCGTTCAAGGGTCGGATCACGCTGGGAGCCGCGCCCTCGCGACGCGTCCAGGAGGTCCGTCTCGAGTTGCGGGTCAAGGCGAAGGCGACCGTGAGCGGCGGTCGCGACGAGACGATCACGATGTGGACGGCCGTCCTGGCCGGCCCCGGGGACTTCGGCGGGGCGCAGACGATCGAGTTCGCCGGCGACCTGCCCGCCACGTGGCTCCCGACCATCGAGACGGAGCACGGCCGGGCCGATGCGGCCTTCCATGTCATCGTCGCGATGGCCTACGCTCGCGACCCGCACCTGGTCCGGGACGTCGCCCTCTGTTCGACGACGGAGCTGTAGCGCCGGTCCCTACGCTCGATCGAGCCGCTTGCGCGCCGCGTTGAGCGCGGCATGCACACGGACCGGGGCCGTCCCGCCGACGACATCGCACGACGCAAGCGCGCCTTCGAGGCCGGCGGCATCGCGCACCGCGACGCCGATCCCGGGTTCCTCCGCGAGGGCCACCGCGGTGGGCTCGCCGGCCGCGGCCAGGGCAGCCCGGATCGACTCGTCCGCGAGCGCATCCAGGCCGATGGCCTCCTCCTCAGCGTGTGCCACGAGCGAACCGACGACATGGTGTGCGGTCCGAAACGGGACCCCGCGACGGACGAGGGCGTCGGCCACCGCGGTGGCGGTCGTATACCCCTGCGTCGCGGCAGCGCGCATCCGGTCACCGTCCACGCGCAGGGTGTCCAACATCCCGGCCAGGACGCCGAGCGAGCCTTCGTACACGGCGACCGCATCGAACAGCGGCGCCTTGTCTTCCTGGAGGTCGCGTTGGTACGCGAGCGGCAGGCCCTTGAGCATCGCGAGCGTGCCGGCCAGCGCCCCGATGACGCGGGCCGCGCGGCCACGGACCAGTTCAGCCGGGTCCGGATTCTTCTTGTTGGGCATCATGCTGCTGCCGGTCGAGAACGCGTCCGACGCCCGCACGAACCCGAACGCCGGGTTCGACCACCACGTGATCTCCTCGGCGAGCCGGCTCAGATGGACCATCCCGAGGGCGATCGCGCCCAAGGTCTCGACGACGAAGTCCCGGTCCGAGACCGCGTCGAGTGAGTTCGCGGTGATGCCATCGAAGTCCAGCTCTCGCGCCGTCTCATCGCGGTCCAGCGGGTAGCCGGCGCCGGCGAGGGCTCCGGCGCCGAGCGGGCTCACGTTGGTGCGCCGGCGAGCGTCGGCCAGGCGGCCTCGATCGCGTTCCGCCATCTCCACGTACGCCAGCAGGTGATGGGCGAACAGGACGGGTTGCGCCGGCTGGATATGGGTCGTGCCCGGCAGGATCACGTCGCGTTCGCGCCCGGCCAGGTCGACCAGGGCTCGCTCGAAGTCCAGCGTCGCGGCGTCGAGGCGATCGATCGCTCGGCGCGTCCACAGGCGCAGGTCGGTCGCCACCTGGTCGTTTCGGGACCGCCCGGTGTGCAACTTGCCCGCGACCGGACCGATCCGTGCGGCCAGCGCGGCCTCGAGGTTCATGTGGACGTCCTCGAGCGACGGATCCCAGTCGACGCGGCCGGCGGCGACATCCTCCGCCAGCCCCGTCAGTCCGCCGACCAGCTCGTCGACCTCCGCGTCGGTAAGGAGGCCGGCGCGGCCCAGCCCGCGTACATGCGCGATCGACGCCGCCAGGTCATCCGCCGCCAGGCCAGCGTCGACCTCGATGGATCGCGTGAAGTCGGCGACCCGCTGGTCGTTCTCCTCGGCGAACCGGCCGCCCCAGAGCTTCACGCCGCGGATCCCTCGACTGGATCCGGCGAGGACGGCACGAAGAGCGGGTGCGAACGGGGGGTCATGGTCCGATTGTGTCACGTCGTGTCGAGCCCGAGCTCCCGAGACGACCGAACGACCCGTCCGGCAGACTGTCGCGATGACGATGGCCGGGCCGGACGGACCCTGGATGCTCGAGGCGACCGGACTCGGCCGCAGCTTCGACGGCGTATGGGCGATCCGCGGGGTCGACCTCAGGGTGGCCCGGGGCGAGGTGCTCGGCCTGCTCGGTCCGAACGGCGCCGGCAAGACGACCACCGTGCGGATGCTCACGGCGCTCATCCGTCCGAGCGAGGGGACGGCGTCCGTCGAGGGTTTCGATGTCTATGAGCAGCCGAACGAGGTCCGGGCCCGGATCGGCATCCTGACCGAGACGCCCGGCCTCTACGACAAGCTGTCGGCCCGGGCGAACCTCGACTTCTTCGGGCGTCTCTACGACCTTGACGCGGCGACCCGCGCCGAACGCATCGAGCGCTACCTGCGCCTGTTCTCGTTATGGGACCGGCGCGACGACACGGCCGGCACGTTCAGCAAGGGCATGAAGCAGAAGCTCGCGATCGCGCGGGCGCTCCTCCACGATCCGACGGTCGTGTTCCTCGACGAGCCGACGGCTGCGCTGGACCCGGAGGCCGCGTTCGTGGTTCGCGAGGCGATCGAGGGATTGCGCCGTGCCGGGCGGACGATCGTGCTCGCGACCCACAACCTGGACGAGGCGGACCGCCTCTGCGACCGGGTCGCGTTCGTGCGCGGCGGCCTGTTGCGGGTCGACTCGCCGGCCGGTCTCAGGGCGGCGACCGGGACGCGCGGCGTGGACGTGACCCTGGCCGACGAGGTGGATCCGGCCATGGCCGAACTGGCCCGCGGGGTCGCCGGAGTCTCGGGCGCGACGGTCGCCGGACGGCACCTCGTCGTCGCCGCGGAGGATCCGGGCAGCGTCACACCGGAGCTGGTGCGCGCGCTCGTGCGGGCCGATGCCTCGATCGTCGAGGTCATCGAGCGGGCGTCGACGCTCGAGGACGTCTACTTCGAGATCATGGGCGTCCGACCGGGCGCCGGCGGGGAGGCCGCCTGATGCGCGCTCACATCGTCGCCACCGTCCTGCGCCGGGAGTGGCTGGAGACGTCGCGCAACCGCCTGCTCATCGCCACGATCCTGTTCCCGCCGGTGATCCTGACGATCGCCCCCATCGCCCTGGCCGGCGTCATCGGCGAGCGGGCCTTGCCCCAGGAGCTGGCCACGCAGGTCCTCGTCCAGCGGCCGGAGTGGTCGTCGTTCACCCCGAGCGAACTGGCCGGCGCGTTCGCGGTCCAGCAATTCCTCGTGTTCTTCCTGCTGATGCCGGCTTACATCCCGCTCGCCATCGCCACGTTCAGCATCATCGGGGAGAAGCAGGCGCGCAGCCTCGAGCCGGTCCTTGCGGCCCCGATCCGGACCCTGGAACTCCTCGCCGGCAAGGTCGTGGCCGCCCTGGTGCCGGGCGTCCTGGCGGGCTGGTTGACGTACCTCGTGTTCGTGGCTTTGGCATCGCTCGTGTACGGCCCGGCGCTCTTCGGCGTCGTCACGGACGCGTCGTGGCTGATGGGCGTCTTCGTCCTCGGGCCCGCCATCGGCCTGTCGTCCGTCGTCGCCGGGGTCATCGTCAGTTCCCGGGTCTCCGACCCGCGCGTCGCACAGCAGATCGGCGGGATCATCATCGTGCCGATCATCGCGGTCATCCTGCTCCAGGCGACGGGCACGGTCCTCGTCGGGGCGGCCGGGTACTTCGTCCTCGCGATCATCGTGCTGATCGTGAGCCTCATCGGGCTGCGGATCGGGGTCACGCTGTTCGACCGGGAGGCGATCCTCACCCGCTGGCGCTGACGGGGCCGGCGATGGTGCGCCAGGCTCCGAACGGCCGCGACCGGCGGCGATGCAACGGATCCAGGGCGACCCGGGTTCTGGTGGGCGGGCCGACGATTCGTTGGCGTATCGCAGTAGGCCAAGGGACTATCATGCCGCGATGACACGCCGCGCCACACCGGTCGAATGGCTCATCTTCCTGACCCTCGGCTTCTGCTGGGGCTCGAGCTATCTCTTCATCAAGCTGGCCGTCCCCGATTTCGGGACGTTCACCCTGGTGGCCCTGCGGCTCGCCGTCGGAGCCACCCTGCTCTGGACCGTGGTGCTGCTGTCGCGCGTGGAGCTGCCACGCAACCCGCGGATGTACGGGCATCTCGCGGTCATGGCGACGATCAACATCGCCCTGCCGTTCAGCCTGATCACGTTCGCGGAACGGTCCGTCGATTCGTCGCTTGCGTCGATCCTGACTGCGCCGGTGCCACTGTTCGCGGCGATCCTGGCCCCGTTCTTCCTGCCGGACGAGCCGATCCGCCTGAACGGGCTGGCCGGCCTGCTGCTCGGGTTCGTCGGCGTCATCATCCTCGTCAGCCCAGGCCTCACCGGGACCGCGGGCGGCAACGAGCTCGTCGGGATGCTGGCCCTGCTGGGTGGCGCGTGCAGCTACGCCTGCGGCGCGATCTACGCGCGGCGGAACGTGCGCGGCCTGCGCCCGATGGTCCCGGCGGTCTTCCAGGTGACGTTCGCGTGCCTCATCACCGGCACCCTGGCGCTCGTCTTCGAGCACCCGCTCCAGTCGACGCCGGACGGCCAGGCGATCTTCTCGATCCTGTGGCTGGGCCTGCTGGGTTCGGGGATCGCGTACCTGTGCTTCTTCCGTCTCCTCGGGCCATGGGGCGCGACGCGGCTCACGATGGTCGCCTACCTGCTGCCCGCGGTGGGCATCGTCCTGGGCTTCATCGTCCTCCAGGAGACGATCGACGGCCGGATCATCATCGGGACGTTGGCCATCCTCGCGGGGATCGGCATCGTCAACAGCAAGTACGGCCGGCGGCGGGTCTTCGGTCGCCAGCCGGCACCGGAGCCGCTCCCGACGGTGGACGCCGCCTGACCTGACCTCGCCGGCGCGGCGCGGGCGGCCCGACCTAGCCGTCGAGGGCGAGCAACAGGGCCCCGATCACGATGATCGCCGACGCCGCGATCCGGCGGGTCGCGTCGCCCCGCGAAGCCGCCTCGCCCAGCCGGACCGCCCCCCAGGTCGCCACGATGACCGTCGCCGACTCACGCAATGGCGCGACCGCGGTCAGCGGCGCCACGCTGAGCGCGATGAGGATGAGCAGGTAGGCGAACAACGTCAGGACGCCACCGACGGCGGCCCGCCGGTTCTGCTCCCAGCCGCCGGCGAACAGGCCGCGTCCCGCCACGAACCGGACCCACAGCACGAGCAGGAAGGCGCCGGCGACCCACAGGATCGTGGCGTACGGGAACGGCGCGATGAGCCGCGTCCCGACCCGATCCAGGGACGTGTACCCGGCGATCATGACGCCGGTCGCGACCGCGAACGCGATGGCCGCATCCGGTCGTCGCCCGCCGGCCCGGGACGTCAGGACCTGCCATGGTCGCTGAAGGGCGAGGAAGCCCGCCAGCAGGCAGGCGACCCCGACCCAGCCGGCCGGCCCGAGCCGTTCGCCCAGGATGACCACGCCGACCGCGACGAGGAGGAGTGGCGCGGTGCCGCGGGCCAGCGGGTAGACGATCGACAGATCGCCCCGCCGGTACGCCTCCGCCAGCAGGATGAAGTAGGCCGCTTCGAAGACGCCGGACGCCAGTCCGAGGCCCACGCCCTGGGGCGAGATCGGCGGGGCGCCGGACAGGATCCACGCCGCCACGCCGACCGGCACGATGACGACGGTCCCGGCCAGCATCCCGATCGTGGCCGCCCGGAGCGGATCGCCGGCGGTCTTGAGGCGGATGTTCCAGGCGACGTGGAGCAGGGCGGACGCCGCCACGAGGCCGATGATCAGCGGATCCACGACGCGGGCTGGACTCAGTCCATGTCGACGACAGGCAGGCCGTGGACCCCGAGTGTGGTCGAGATCTCGCTGCCGTGATGGATGTCGTGCTCAAGGACGCCCCAGATGATCCAGTGGCGTGGTCGAGCGGGTGCTGGCGCGTCGGCCAGGGATGCGCCGTCCAACCACAGCTGCGCGTACGGCCGGAGCGCCGGCTCCACGAGGTTCGCGTGGCGGATCCGGTCGGCCTGGGTCAGCGGTGGGAATGTCTCCTCGAGATCCGTTGGGGTCAGGCGGGCGAGCGTCGATGCGATCAGCTGCCAGGTCGTCTCGAGTCCGGCGACCAGGGTCGCTGCCGAGTGGCCTGGATCCACGTCCGCTTCCGCGACGCCCAACGCCCACAACTCGAGCGGCGTCAGCTCGTCGCCCCCCTCGCCCATCCGAGCGTGGAACCACCAGGCTCGGTTGGCGACGATGTGGGTCACGTACATGCCGATCGACCAATGCTGCGGCGTGGTGCGCAGGGCGAGCTGGGCCGCCGTCAGGGGCGCGATGGCCGCGACGAGTCGCTGGTTGTACGGCCCCCAACCCGAGTAGCAGTCGAGCATCGAGCGCGCGTCTGCGGCCGCGTCCGAGCGTCCCTGGCGATCGCTCACGCAGCGCTGTTCGTCGACGTCGTCGGGCGTTCTGCCGCTTCCTTGAGGGCCCGCAGGTGAGCCTCGACGCGGCTCGCGAGCGATGCCCGCCCGAGCCGGATGAGGATCCCGGTCCAGCGATCGAACGGCTCGAAGGTGGCCGCGTGGATGACCCGGGTGCCGCCCGCGACAGGCTCGAGGACCCACGACCACTCGCTGTCGAAGCCGGATCCCGTCACCCGCAGGCGGAAGCGCGACTCGGGCCGGGCCTCGAGGCTCTCGACGAAGGCGGACTCACGGAGGAGGCCCATCCGCGTCTGCGCCGTACGGGTCGTGGCGGCGGCCGGCCATGCGGGCGCCGCGGGCCCGAGCCGCACCTCCGGAAAGAGCGTGTCGGTCAGGGCCGGATCGTGGAGGGTCGCCCACACGATGCGGGGTGAGGCGTGCACGAAGACCCGCCGTTCGACATCGCCCGGGTTCGCCGCCATCGCCTAGGCCCCGATCGGATGCCAGACCGTCTTCATCTCGAGGAAGGCGGCGATCCACTCGGGACGTTCGGCGGCCCGGTCGTCGGACCAGTCGAAGCGGGCGTCGGCGACCGTCGTGGGGCGGCGCAGGACGCGCTTGATGTCGTTGAGTGCGGCGATCTCGGTCTCGGTGCGGATGTCGTCCGGCACACCCCAGGCGTCGAGCGCATCGACGTCCTCGTGCGCGGCCAGGACCGGGATGAGTTCACGCTTGAGGCCGGTCAGGACATTGACGACGCCGCCCGGCACGTCGGACGTGGCGAGGACCTCGCTGAGGGTCACGGCCGGCAGCGGGCGCCGTTCCGAGGTGATCAGCACGACCGTGTTGCCCGAGACGAGCGGCGGCGCGAGCCGGCTCACGAGGCCCAGGAGCGAGGACGTCTCCGGCGCCACGACGCCAACGACGCCGGTCGGCTCGGGGATCGTGAAGTTGAAGTACGGGGCGGCGACCGGGTTGGACGAGCCGAGGACCTGGGCGATCTTGTCGGCCCAGCCGGCGTACCAGACCCAGCGGTCGATGGCGCGATCCACAGCCGCGGTGGCTCGCGGCCGCGACAGCCCTTCGGCGATGGCGACCTCGGCGATGAACTGGTCGCGCCGGCCCTCCATCAGCTCCGCCACGCGGTACAGGATCTGGCCGCGGTTCATCGCGGTCTTGCCGGCCCAGCCGGGGAACGCCTTGCGGGCCGCCCGGACGGCGTCGCGCAGGTCCTTCCGAGACGCCCGGCACGCGTTGGCGAGGACCGTCCCGTCCGCCCCGGAGACGAGGTACGACCGGCCGCTCTCCGTCCGCGGGAACGCGCCACCGATGTACAGCTTGTAGGTCTTGCGGACGTCGATCCGGGGCGTCGCGACCGGGATGTCCACGACCGCCCGGGACGCGGCCCGGACCCGTGCCCGCGACGCGGCGGCGGCCGGCTTGCGCGGCGGCATCAGCGGTCCTCCAGGCGGACGTAGGCGTACAGGCCGTGCATCCCGCCCTCGCGCCCGAAGCCCGATTCCTTGTAGCCACCGAACGGCGAGGTCGGGTCGAAGCGGTTGAACGTGTTGGCCCAGACCACGCCGGCGCGCATCTTGGAGACCATGTGCAGGATCCGGCTGCCCTTGTCCGTCCAGATCCCGGCCGACAGGCCGTAGGCGGTGTTGTTGGCCTTCTCGATGGCCTCGTCCGGCGTCCGGAACGTCAGCACGGACAGCACCGGCCCGAAGATCTCCTCGCGCGCGATCCGATGGCTCTGGGCGACGTTCGTGAACAGCGTCGGGCGGAAGAAGTAGCCGCGTTCGGGCAGGTCGCAGGCGGGCTGGTACAGCTCGGCGCCCTCGTCGACACCGCTCTGGACAAGCTCGGTGATCTTCTCCAGCTGGGCCTTAGAGTTGATCGCGCCGACGTCGGTGTTCTTGTCGAGCGGGTCCCCCACCCGGATGGTCGAGAGGCGGTCCTTGAGCTTGTCGATGAGGGTGTCGGCGATGGATTCCTGGACGAGCAGGCGCGACCCGGCGCAGCAAACCTCACCCTGGTTGAAGTAGATGCCGTTGACGATGCCCTCGACGGCCTGGTCCAGCGGCGCGTCGTCGAACACGATGTTGGCCGCCTTGCCACCCAACTCCAGGGTCAGGCCCTTGTCCGTCCCTGCCACGCCCTTGGCGATCAGCCGGCCGATCTCCGTGGAGCCCGTGAAGGCGACCTTGTCGACGCCCCTGTGCGTCACCAGCGACATCCCGACCGCGCCCGGTCCCGGGACGATATTGACGACGCCGGGCGGCAGGTCCGCCTGCTGGCAGACGTCGGCGAAGAGGAGGGCGGTGAGCGGCGTGGTCGAGGCGGGCTTCAGGACGACCGTGTTGCCCGCGGCGAGCGCCGGCGCGATCTTCCAGGCCAGCATGAGCAGCGGGAAGTTCCACGGGATGATCTGGGCGGCCACGCCGAGCGGGTGGGCGGTCCGGCCCGGGAAGGCGTACTCGAGCTTGTCGGCCCAGCCGGCGTAGTACCAGAAGTGCGCGGCGGCGAGCGGCACGTCGACGTCGCGGCTCTCCTTGATCGGCTTGCCGGAGTCCATCGATTCGAGGACGGCGAACTCGCGCGCCCGCTCCTGCATGATCCGGGCGATCCGGAACAGGTACTTGGCCCGCTCGCGGCCCGGCAGGCTGCCCCACGAGCGTGCACCGGCCCGACGCGCGGCCCGGACCGCCTTGTCGATGTCCTGCGGCGTGGCCTTCGCGACGTGGGCGAGGACCTGCTCCGTGGCCGGATCGACCGTGGCGAACGTGCCGCCGTCCGACGCCTGGACCTCGCGGCCACCGATGAACAGCCCGTAGCGCTCCTTGAGCGTGACGATATCGCGGGCCTCGGGGGCCGGCGCATACTCCCACGGGATCGCCTGGCCGTCCCCGAGACCCCAGCTGGACGCAGCGCCCGCGGGGCTCGCGGCGACGGGGACCCGGGCATCGGTGGACATGCCATGCATTATGGCACTCACGCTTCGGCGCCCATGCCGTGCGCGGGGTTCAGAGGGAGGGTCGCTGCATGATCGGACGCCTGATCCGCTGGGTCGTCGGTGGAGCCGTCCTGGCCGTCGGCGCGTCTGTCGTCGGGGCCGCCATCGCCAAGCAACGGATCCCGTCCGTGGGGACGGGCGAGGACGACGAGATCGCGCTGGCCGCGATCCTCGCGCCGGTCGAGTTCGAAAGTCACGCCACGGCGTTCCGGGGCGGCAGTGTCCTGCTCTGGTTCGGTGGCGGCGACATCGACCTGCGCGGCGTCCGGCTCGACCCGGCCGGGGCGCGGCTGACGGTCCGGACGATCTTCGGTGGCGGACGCCTCATCGTCCCCGAGACGTGGCAGGTCGACCTGCATTCACGAGCGGTCTTCGGCGGGAGCAGCGACATGCGACCGGCCTTCGATCGCGCGCCGGACGCTCCGCGGCTGGTCGTCGACGGGATCAACGTCTTCGGTGGCCTGGCGGTGTTCGCCTCGAAGCCCGAGATCGACTCGCTCGAGGACGACGCCGAGGCCCAGGCCGTCGCCGCGGACTGACTGACGGGCTGATCGGCCTAGGTCAGCATCGGTACATCGGGTCCGTATAGCCGGGCACGCAGTAGCGGATGTGCAGGTGGTCGTCGTGCCCGGGGAAGTGCGTCGTCAGGCCCTGGGCGATCAGCACCGGATCGTTGAAGTAGATGAGCTTCACGTGGCCCGGGGCAGCGGCGCGGATCGCGCGGATGAGAGCCCGGGTGGCGTTGCGGTCGTACGTCGAGAGGCGGTAGGTCGTGCCGTACCGGCACTGCTGGTGGTCCTTGCGGAGCAGGCGGATGTCGATGTCCAGCCCGACCTCGTGGGTCTGGTGGCCCGGGATGTTGCCGCCATGTTCGAGGCTCGCGTCGCCGACGGCGATGCGTCCGTAGCCCTTGGCGGCCACGGCCGCCGCGGTCGCCTCCAGCGCCCCGATCGACGAGCCCGTCGCCCAGTTCGCCGCGCCATTGCCCACGGAGTAATCGCACAGGGTCGTCGCGTTGAAGGCCGGGGTCTCGTAATGCCAGAGGAGGTAGCGCCAGGTCTGGAGCGTGACCGAGCCGGTGGCCGTCAGGCCCATGTGCTTCTGGAAGGCGATGACCGCCGCCTTGGTCGATGCACCGTAGACGCTGTCGACGGGCACCTTCGCGTGGCGCTTCTCGATGAGTTCGCGCTGGAGGACCCGGACCGGCATCCCGACACTCCCCGGACCGATCGGCACGAGCAGCCGGTTCCACGTGGCGTCGTCGACGATCCCCGTGGCCCCCAGGGCGTGCGCCGCCTGGAAACTCCGCACCGCGTTGACCGTCGCGGTCCCGTAGATACCATCGAAGGTCATCGGATAGCCGAGACCGATCAACGTCGCCTGGACGGCCTTCACGTCGGAGCCGCGGTTCCCGGCGCTGAGCGTCGGGTAGCGGATGGTGACCGCCTGGGCTCCGGGCGCGAGGGCCGCCAATGCCAGCATCGCCAGGAAGACCGGTACGAGGAGCCTGCTTCGTCGTCGCATGGCGGTCAGGGTACCCGGAACGGCCGTCACGTGGCGGGCCAACCGGCCTCTGCTCGAGTCGGCGGGTCGGCTCCAGCACGTTGGCAGGTGACCGCGGCGACGGCGATCGCCCGTCGAGTCGCTTCCTCCACCCCGGTCCGGTCGGACAGGTCGTCGCGGCCGTGGCCGGCCCCGATCCACCAGGCAAGGAAGGCCCCGCCGAACGCGTCTCCACTGCCCACGGTGTCGACGATGGTCACCCGCGGGACCGGCAGCTCCGCCTCGAAGGCGCGCGACAGCAGCCGGACGGAGCGGGCGCCGTCGGTGACGAGGACGAGCGTCGCGCCGGCATCGAGCAGGGTCCGCGCCGCCGGCCGTGCCGAGACGCCCGGGGCGAGATACGCGAGGTCGTCCGTACTGACCTTCACGACATCGGCGCGGGCGAGGATGCCCGTGAGCCGGACCAGGTAAGCCTCGCGATCCGCGATCGCGCTCCCGCGGCAGTTGGGATCGACCATGAGCAAGGTGGCCGGATCGAGGCGCCGGACCGCGTCCGCCAGGGTGGCGGCGATGGGTGCCAGGACGAGGCCCAGGGTGCCGACGTGCAGGGCCGCGGGTCGATCGGCGAGGGCGGCCGCGACGTCGGCCGCCGTCAGTCCGGCGGCTGCGGTCCCGTCCGTCCGGAAGCGATACGTGGCGACCCCCTCCCCGTCGACGTCCGCGATCGCAAGCGTCGGCGGGGCGTCCGAGTCGAGGCTCTCCGGGACCGCCACGCCGTCAGCCTCCAACCCGGCTCGCATCCGTCGCCCGAAGGCGTCCGTCGAGAGGCGACCGAGGAATCCGACCTCGCCACCGAGTCGGCCGATCGTCCGGGCCGTGTTGTAGGGACCGCCGCCCGGGATGGCCGCTTCGCGGCCGTCGGGGTAATGGATCCGGTCGATCAGCGCCTCGCCGGCGACGATGATCATGCCGTCAGGCCGGCGCGGGCACCGGCGCCGGTCGGCGCTGTCCACGCAGCCACCAGGCCGCGCCGATCCCGACGATGCCCGACAGGACGCCGCCGATGCCGATCGCCGCCGCGGTCCCGAGACTCGATGCGATCCCACCCATGAGGAGGCCACCGATCGGCGCGGAGCTCGCGAAGATCGTCGTGTAGACACTCATGACGCGGCCGCGGAGCTCGTCCGGCACGGCCAGCTGGATCGTCGCATTCGCCGTCGCGGCCATCGAGATCCCGCCGTACCCGACGAGGATCATCAGCGCGAACACGACGAAGTAGACATTGCTGACGGCCATCGCCATCGAGGCGATGCCCAGGACGATCGCCCCCGAGGCGATCCGACTCGACTTTGGTCGCCCGCGGAATGCCAGCCCGAGGGCCGCGACGAGCGACCCGAGACCGGACGCGGCCATGAGGAACCCGTAGCCGGTCGCCCCGCTGGCGAGGTTCTGTGACGCGAACGACGGCATCAGGACGTTGAAATTCATGCCGAACGTCGCCACGCCCCCGACGACGAGGACCGCGAGCAGGACGAGCGGCGTCTGTCGTACGTAGCGCAGGCCTTCCGACAGGTTCTCGACGACCTCGGCGGCCGAATGCGGCGTCGCCATCCGCGGCCGGGTCCGCAGCTCGGAGTCGTCGAGCATCAGCAGGGCGATGATCACCGCCAGGAAGCTGACGGCGTTCACCGCGAAGGCCGCAGCGACCCCGAACGCCCCGATCGTCAGTCCGGCGATGGCCGGCCCCACGATGCGTGCGCCGTTGAACATCGCCGAGTTCAGGGCGACGGCATTGCCGACGTCGTCGCGCCCGACGAGTTCGATGGCGAACGATTGGCGCACCGGCATGTCCACGGCATTCGCACAGCCGAGCAGGACGGCGAGCACGAGGATCATCCAGACCTGGACGAGGCCGGTCACGGTCAGGACCGCCAGGATCGTGGCAAGGGTCATCATCACGGCCTGCGTCGCCACGAGCGTCTGGCGCTTCGGCAGCGCGTCCGCCGCCACGCCCGCGAACAGCCCCAGGATCATCACCGGGATGAACTGGGCGGCAGCCACGATGCCCAGCCAGATCGGGTCACCGGTCAGTTGCAGGACGAGCCAGGCCTGGGCGACCTGCTGCATCCAGGTGCCGACGAGCGAGACCGCCTGACCACTGAAGAAGATGCGGTAGTTGCGATGCCGGAAGGCTGTCGCCCCCTTCGAATCGGCCAGCCGGCTGACCGGCATGGATGGGCGACCGATCATCGGGCCGGGTCCGTGGCGGCGCGCGACAACGGCGGGTGCGACCCGCGTCCGACCGGCGGATGAGGCGCCGGACCGCCATCGAGTTCGGCCAGGTGGCCGTCGATGTGGAGCCGACGGGCCTTCGCCTCGTCGATCATGGTCGCGAGCCTGGCCGCCTTGGCTTCGAGGGTCGCGATCTGCCCATCGACGCGGTCGCGCGCATCGAGGATCAGCGAGCGCCGCTCCTCGGGATCCTGGGTCGTCTTGAGGCGCTCGCGGTTGCGTTCCCGCGCGAGTTCATCCTCGAGCAGCTTGCCGACCTGCGCGAGCGAGAACCCGGCGTCGTCGCGCAGGCTCTTGATGAAGCGCAGCCGCTCGAGATCGCTCGGGTCGTACAGCCGATACGCGCCGTCCGAGCGGGCGGCCGGCTCGAGGAGGCCCATCTCCTCGTAGTAGCGGATCGCGCGGGTCGTCAGGCCGGTCTCGGCCGAGACCTCCGTGATGCGCAGGAGTGGCGGATCGGGGACGAGCGGCGACTCGGGGACGGTAGGGACGACGGGCGTGGGCATGCGGCACAGTCTACCGCAACCTTGACGTTCACGTAAAGGTTAGCCCGGTAGCGACCCCGGCGACGTATCGTTCGACTGTGAGCGACCACAGCGCCGTCATCGTCGGGATGCCACGACACGGGCGTGCCGTCATCGTGATCACCGCGCTGCGTTCGGCGCTCGCGTTCGGCATCGGTGTCGCGCTGCTCCTGATCCCGGACCGCGGCGAATCCGCCCTGGCCGGGTTCATGGGCGCCTATTTCCTGGTCAGCGGCCTCTTCAGCCTCGCGTGGGCCCGTCGCGGCCCGATGCTCAATCGCCTGGCGTTCGTCGCTGGGGTGATCGGCGTCCTCGCCGGGTCCGCCATCCTCGCCTATGTCTGGACGGACGATCCCGTTCCGCCGCGAGACCTGGTCCTGATGCTCATGGGCCTGGTCATCGGCCTGACGGGCGTCCTGCATGTCGTGGGCGGGTTCGTGGTCGGCGAGCGCATGGATCGCTGGCCGACCGGCCATGTCCTGCTCGGCGCGCTCGAGATCCTGCTCGCCATCATCCTGCTGCTGGCGCCGTTCAGGCGAGACCTGATCGACGTGACGGCCACGGTCTGGGCGTTCACGGCCGGGTCCGTCCTGGCCCTCGACGCGGTCCACATCCGCCGGCGCCTGTCGCGCACGGCGAGGGCCGATCAGTCGAGCGTGAAGTCGTCCGGGTCGGCGTAGTGGCCTGAGCGCTGGAACTCGATCTGCATCAGCACGTCGTTGAGCAGCGATGACGCCCCGAACCGGAACCAGTCCGGCGACATCCAGCGCGGGCCGAGGGTCTCGTACAGGACGACGAGGTACTGGATCGCTTCCTTGGCGGTCCGGATCCCGCCGGCCGGCTTCATCCCGATCTGGCGGCCGGTCGCCCGCTCGAAGTCGCGGATCGCCTCCAGCATGACCAACGTGACCGGGAGGGTGGCCGCGGGCGTGACCTTGCCGGTGGACGTCTTGATGAAATCGGCACCGGCGGCCATGGCGAGGACGCTGGCCCGCCGGACGTTGTCGTACGTCTCAAGCTCGCCCGTCTCGAGGATGACCTTGAGGTGCGCCTCGCCGGCGGCCTCCTTGATGTCGACGATCTCCTCGAAGACCGCCGCGTAGTCGCCGGACAGGAACGCGCCGCGATCGATGACCATGTCGACCTCGTCGGCGCCCGCATCGACCGCCGCGCGCGTCTCGGCGATCTTGATGTCCCGGAACGTCTGACCGGACGGGAAGCCCGTCGCGACGCTGGCGACCTTGACGCCCGAGCCCTTGAGGGCGTCCTTCGCGTCGGCGACGAGGGCCGGGTAGACGCAGACCGCGGCGACGTGGGGGATGGTCGGGTCGCCGGGCTGCGGTCGCATCGCCTTGACGCACAGGGCGCGGACCTTGCCGGGCGTGTCCTTCCCCTCGAGGGTGGTCAGATCCATCATCCGGATCGAGAGGTCCAGCGCCCACATCTTCGACGCCTTCTTGATCGAGCGTCGCTTGAGCGAATCGACCCGCTCCTCCACCCCGACCTGGTCGACCGAGGTCACCCGGCCGAGGAGGTTCCCGAGCGGTCCGGGTCGCCGATCCCACGCACGGATGAGCTCGTTCGCGCGCTCGCGGGCGGGGCTGTCGGAGCGTCTCGTGGCGGTCATGGGAGCGAGAGGATACACCGGGCGTCCGGGCCGCTTCGGGGGTGCCGGCGGCGGCTTGGACGGCGGCGCGATGCCCTGACCTTGATGACCATCGGCGGCATCAAGAAGCCGGTTCCTCCGTGAGTCCGGTCCTCGGGATGACCGTCGTCCCATGGACGATGGGCGCGCCCGCTTCGATGCTCCTCGTGATGCCCGACCACACGAAGGCGCCCGCCATCGTTCGCGCGACGCCGAACCGATCCATCGCCCTGTTCGTCGTCGTCGCGTTCGCGCAGGTGCTGGACCTCGCGACGTTCCTGCCAGCCGTCGGGCGCGTCGGGATCGGCGCCGAAAGCAACCCGGTCGCACGCGCGCTGTACCAGTCGATCGGCCCGCTCGGCCCGGTCGCGCTGAAGGCGGCCGCAGTGACCGTGATGGTCATCGGCCTGGTCCGGGTCGTCCAGCGCTTCCCGAGCTTCGCGGTCCCGTCCGCCGCGTTGGTCGTCGGGATCGGCCTGTTCGGGACGGCGTCCAACGTCCTGTTCGGCTTGCTCCGCTAGACCGAGTCGCCGACCGTGCTCAGCACGGTGCTGATCTGGTTACCGAGGAACAGCAGCGCGACGATCGCCGCGACCGCGATCAGGGCAAGGATCAGTGCGTACTCGGCGAGGCCCTGGCCGTCCTCGTTCGTGCGCAGCCAGGTCGAGATGAGCTGGATCATCGGGACAACCTTCTTTCGGACCGGTCGCCGTGGGCTCGGGAGAGGATGAGTCGAGTACTACACGCGACTGGGTAGGAAGTACTAGCACGAATGGCCCGAGAATCCCACCGATCCGATGCCGCTCAGGTGTCCGCACGCACCGTTTTCGGTCGTCAGCCCAACGTCGATGGCCCGGTCAGCCGGCGGTCACGAGGTTGACGATGTGGTCAGGCACGCCGTCGAGCCACGGCGTCGCGCTGAACGGCTATCGCTTCGGCGCTCCGGACCTCCGAGCGATCGCGAGTCGCGAGCCGGCGGCGACTGCGGCCAGGATGACGAGTGCCACGGATCCGCCACGCGAGCCCGGCGACCCGGCCCCGGTCGCCGTGTCCGTCGGAGGAGGCGTCACGCTCTCCTCGGTGGGCAAGGTGTCGCCGGTCGGGTCGACCGACCCGGTCGGGGTGGCTGTCGGGGTCGGGGTCGGGGTCGGGGTCGGGGTGGGGGTCGAGGTGGAGGTAGGGGTCGGGGTCGGCGTAGGCGTGGGGGTCGGGGTCGGCGTGGGGGTCGGGGTCGGCGTCGGGGTTGGCGTGGGCGTGGGGGTGGGTGTCGGCGTGGGCCCCGGGGGCGCAGTGCACGGGAAGGTCAGCGCGTTCGGGTCGGGCAGGACGACGGTCCCGGCGACGACGTTGGCCACGGTGCCGCTCTGGACATCGAAGATCTGGCCGGGCGTCGAGGTCGGCGTCATGTCCTCGACGACGATCGGCGCCGATGACGACGCCCCCTGGAAGATGCCCTGGCTGGACGTGGCGCCGGTGAACTGGAACGACCCGCCGCCTCCGACCGTGCCGGTGTTGTCGAGGTCCCCGCCCGAGGTGATGGACTGCGCCCCGTGCTCGACCGTGCCACTGCCGTTGTTCCGGAATAGACCGCCGGGCCCGAGCCGGATCCAGCCGTCGTTGTGGACGATCGCGTTCGTCGTCAGGCCGGCCGCGAACTCCGCGAGGCAGGCGTTTTCGAGACGGCCACCGCTGTTGATGTTGACCGGGCCGGTGAACGACGCGTGTCCGGTGTTCGAAACCGTGCCACCAAGGTTCGAAGACCCGGCGATCGTCAGGACGCCGGTGTTCTCGACGGTGCCGCCGTTCTGGTTCAGCCCGCCGGACAGGGTCGCCGTCCCATCGTTGACGAGGTGGCTCGACGTGCTGAACCCCTGGCTCATCGTCCAGGTCCCGCCCACGTGGTTGATGAGTTCCGCGACGCCATTCGTATTGAATGACTGCGGGAAGTCCGCGAGGCCGTAGTTCTCGAGGCGGAAGCCACCGTTCACGGCCGTCGCCGGGAGCCGGATGGTGCCACGGCCGTAGATCGCGCCCGCGGCGTTGTTCATGTAGGCCGGCTGGGCCGTCGCACCGGCCGCCACGCACAGGACGGCCCCCGACGGGAAGGCATCGAGGCCGCCCGAGAACGTTCCTCCGGAGATGAGGACGACCGAGGTCGGCGTGAGCGAGATCGCGGTCGACGAGTCGGCGGCGATGGTCTGGGTCGGGCTGGCGCACGCGTCGTCGAAGGAGTCCGCGACCGTCGGCCCGGGTGACACCAGCCAGACGAGCACCGCGACGGCGGTCACGGCGACGACCGCGATGGAACGACTCATGACTGGATGGTAGGCACCCGCGCCTTGCGGCGACGTGTCGGGATAGCCTCTCAGCCACCTTGCACGCACGACGAACGGTGTCCCGGAGCCAGGCGATGGTCCTGTGGGCCCGTGATGCCGCTGATGGACATCGGGTCCGAGACATCGCTCGGACCGGTGATCAGCGGCCCGCGCGCACCTTAGGGAGTGGCGGGAGTCCGCGCTTGCCGTCGATGAGGAAGTGGCGGAACCAGCTCTGCACGATCTCGAGGTTCTCGACCCGCCGGAATGGCGTACCGGAGCGCGTCAGCTCGTGGGTCTCGTCGGGGACTCGCATGAGGCGGACCGACTTCTTGAGGGAGCGCATGACGGTGAACTGGGCCTCGGCCTGGCCGACGGTCGTGCGGATGTCCTTCTCGGAGTGCTGGATGAGCAGCGGCGTCTTGATCCGGTCCGCGTAGGTCAGCGGCGAGATCTCCCGGAAGTAGGCCGGGTCCTGCCACGGCGTCGTCTCGAATTCGAGCGTCGCCCACTCGCCGCCGCTGATGTCGCCGGTCAGGAACAGCATCCCCATGTCCGCGACGCAACGGCAGGTCATCGCCGCGCGGAACCGATGGTCATGGGCGACGATCCAGTTGGTGAGGTAGCCGCCGTACGAGCCGCCGGTCACGCCGAGCCGATCGGGATCCGCGAGGCCGTCCTTGACGAGGGCCTCGACGCCGGCCAGGACATCGCGCGTCGGACCGGGGCCCCAATCACGGTGGTTGGCCTCGTTGAATGCCTCGCCGTAGCCCTCGGAGCCGCGCGGGTTGCTGTAGTAGACGCCGATGCCGGCCGCGGCGAGTACCTGGAACTCCCACACCGGCGACCAGCCGTACAGCGTGTGCGGACCGCCGTGGATCTCGAGGACGAGCGGCCGCGCCTTCTTGCCGTCACCGCCCGGGATGAACCAGCCCTGGATGTCGCGACCGTCGACCGTGACGTGGCGCTCCTGCGCCGGGCGCAGTTCGATGTCGTCGAGGACGGTCTTGTTGAACTCGGTCAGTCGGCGCGGCGTCGAACGTCCGTACATCCAGTAGACATCGGGCGGGTCGGTCGGCGTCGAGCGGAGGTAGGCGACGCGCAGGCGACCGTCGATCCCCTCGCCCGTTACCCCGTCCCATCCCGAGATGTAGTGATGGTCGTCCGTGATCCGCTCCAGGGCGCCGTCCTTCGTCGCGATCCGGAACAGCTCGTACGAGCCCTGGATCGGCGCGGTGAATGTCAGCCACGCGCCGTCGCCCGACGGGATGAGCCGCGTCGCGTCGCCGATCGTGACATCGCTGTTCATCGCCGACGCGGGCATCAGGTCGTGGGCCGCGGACAGGTTCCGGCCGCCGTCGCCATTCGCCTCCGAGCCGTCGGACGCGAAGACCCAGATGTCGTTGCGCGACCCGGCGTTCGTCGGGATCCGATGGCCGAGAGCCGCGATCGACTTCCCGTCCGGGAGCCACGTCGGCAGGCCGAAGACGGACTTCGGGCCTCCGGTGATCGCGGTGACGGCACGCGAGGCGACGTCCACGGTGAAGAGGTCCGCTCGGAATGTGAGGTCGGGATCCTTGCCACGATTCGCCGAGAACGCGATGCGGGTCCCGTCCGGCGACCAGGCGGGCTCGTGTTCGGCGGTCGCGCCGTCGGTCAAGCGGGTCGTGTCGCCGGTCGCGACGTCCACTAGCCACAGGTGGTCGACCTGGTCGTACGTGAAGCCATGACCGTTGAGCATGTAGTCGAGCCGGTCGACGAACCGATAGTCGGACGGCGGCGGCGAGCCGGGTTCGGCGGACGAAGCCAATCCGCGCGCCTTCCGGTCGGCCTCGACGGTCGCGGCGTGCGAAGCGCTGGCGATGACCAGTCGAGTGCCGTCCGGCGACCACTCGAGGCCGCTCACGCCGCGCGGCAGATCGGTCAGACGGCGCGCCTCGCCACCGTCGAGCGACAGCAGATACACCTGGACGGCGTCCTCGCGCGGCTTCATGGCCTCGCGGATGGGCTCCTCCTCGACGATCGTCCGGCGGTCCGAGAGGAACGCGATCGTGCGGCCGTCCGGGGAGAACCGGGCGTGCCAGTCGTTCTTCGCGCCGAGGGTCAGCTGGCGCGCCTCGCCGCCATCGGTCGGGACGAGCCAGAGCGCCTGACGGTAGCCATCGAAGCCGGGGGCGACCACCTTGAGCGCGGTGACGACGTTCCGGCCGTCCGGCGAGAGGCGCAGGCCGATCGGGACGCGCAGGCGATAGAGGTCGTCGGGCTTCGGGGGACGTGGCACGTGCGCAGTGTAGCGAGGACTACCATCGTCTTGCCATGCCAGACCAGCTCACCTTCCGGCTGGACACGGACCTGCTACCGGATCTGCCGGATCTGCGTCCGATGGAGCCGCGACTCCTGCCCGAGCCGTTCGACTCCGACGACCACCTCTTCGAGCCGTGGTGGGGCGGTGTCCGCGCGTTCGCCTATATCGGTCCGGCGATGGCCCCGGGCGACGGCGCGGTCCGGGTCGTTGATGCGCTGGGCGTCGATCTCTCCGCGGCACTCCCCGAATTGGCCGGCATGGCCGTCCGGGTCGCGGCGCGGTCCGCGATCCTGGACGGCGAACTGGTCGTGGTGGACGGCACGGGACGCGCCGACCCCCGGGAGCTGGAACGGCGGCTGGCAGGCGAGTCGGGGCACCCGGCGGCATTCCTGGCGTTCGACCTGCTGCACCTGGATGGGCGATCGCTGCTGTCGCAGCCGCTGGTGAAGCGGCGTGAGGCGTTGCGTAGGATCCTGCGGCCGGGGGATGAGGTCGTCGCCGTGCCGGCCATCGCCACCGAGGGCAAGGCCCTGTTCGCGGCGGTCGCGGCCCAGGGCGTGGCCGGGGTCCTGGCGCGCCAGCGGATGAGCCCCTACTTCCCGGGGATCCGGAGCCGCCTCTGGCGGTTCATCCCGGCGGCGGCGGTGCCGGGCGATGGGCCCGTCGACGACGGCGGGGAACCCCTTCCGCCCCCGACCGTGGCGACCGCCCCGGTCCTCGCCCTGATCAGCCGGTTACCACTCGACGACGAGTCCTGATCCAGCGTTCTTCCGACAGTCCGGGTCCGGGCCGGGACCGGCACCTGGCGTTACTGTCAGGCGCACTTTCGAGATAACCGAGCGTGGATCCGGTCCGAAACCATCCGTTCGTGCAGTCTGGTCATCGATCCACGAGGGCTCATCGCAGATGCGCGCCTGTCAGGCCCAGGCCCGACCGGCGGGGTTGAGGCGCGAGGGCCGGGCGCGTGTCACGCAGGCGACCGGGCGCGAGGGCCGGGCGCGTGTCACGCAGGCGACCGGGCGGCTGCCCGGTTCAGCCACGCAGGTTCGCACCCGCGTCGAGGACGATCCGCACATGGACCGTGCCGTTGGCTGGCACCACGACCTGGCCGTGACCCACATCTGTCCAGCCTCCCGGCTCCATCGCCTGAACGAACATCGTCCAGGTCCCGACGATGCACGGAAGCTCGAACGAGCCGTCGGCCCCTACCCCGTAGCCGATGTCGCCGCCACCGCAATCGCCCGGGCCATCGCTCCGCCATCGAAGGATCAGGCTGTTCGGGCCCGGAGCATGCCCCCCACTCGTCACGACCATGCCCTTGACGGTTCCCCACGGCATCAACGCAACCCCGGTCCCGTCCGATGTGACACGGAGCATGTCCGGGGGGACGCCGTAGTGCGCAGCGACGATCCCGGCCGCGACCGGGTCGCGACTCGAGATCTCCATGTCGACGAGGTTTGCGATCGTGTCGACGCCCACGGAGAGCGTTCGCGCCTGCAAGATCCTGATCCAGTCCAAGTCCCCGCCGATCTTCTCCTGGAGTGCCCGCAGGACGCGTTCCGAGTAGCGGACCTGCCGGACTCGCAGGGGTCCCATGCGACCGAGCTGGTCCAGGATCCCGATCCGGTGTGTGTCTACTCGGGCGGTCCAGAGCGCGACGACGACATGGTTCTGGTTGTCGATGTAGACGCCCCCGAATTCGTCGAGGAACCCTGCTGCGTACCGGTTCACCGCGTGGATGACCGCGTCGTACCCGGCCTGCTGCGCCTGTACCGCAGCGACCTCCTCGGGCAGCATCGGGAAGTCGAGGAACTGGATCGTCGCGCGCGGATCGACCGCCAACGCCTCGACCCAGGCGAGGTCCGACCGCAGCCCGAACCGCTGTCGCTGGTCGATCGCGTGCTGGATCTCGGCAGGCAGCGTGCTGGGCGGCTCGAGCGAGCCGGCGCTGGCCTGGGCGGACTCGAGGGGCTGCGCAGCCGCGGGCGTCGAGGGAGGTGTCGGCGTGCCACAAGCGACGGCCACCAGGATCGCGATCGCCGCGATCGCACCGAGTCTGCGTGGAACACGGATAGGCATCATCGATCCCGCTGCTGGTTGCTCATGACAACGACCCTTCGGGGTCCCGTGGTGTGATGCGGCGTGACTCCCAGGCACGCTCTCGAGACGACCGAGTGTGGGCGTACATCAAGCCTGCGGTGTTCGCGCGGTTTGGTGAGGGTCCACGAGGCGCTCGTCGTGGATTCGTGCCTGTGAGGCGCAAGCGGTGATCAACGACGCGCGGGGCCGGGAGGGTCGCCTATCCCGCTCGGCGAGCCGCCGCGATGAAGGCTCGGACGCCCGGGCGCTGGCCGTAGAGCAGCACGCCCGCGGCGTACATCCGGGTCGCGACGATGGCCACGAAGACGATCGAGACGATGAGGATCCCGATCGAGAGGGCCAGCTGCCACGGCGGCACCGAGCCGACCATCAATCGGGCGAGCATCACGAACGGGCTGAACGGCGGGAGGATCGAGAGGACGGTCGTCCACGTGCCGCCGCCACCACTGAGGGCGACGATGGCCGCCAGGTAGCCGGCGATCGCGACGAAGCTGATCGGCAGCGATAGCGTCTGGAGGTCGTCCGGCCGGCTCACGAACGACCCGATCGAGGCATAGATCAAGGCGAAGAACGTGAACCCGAGCAGGAAGAAGATGCCGTAGCCGAGGAGCAGCGCCGGCGTCAGCCCGACGAGCGGCGTCCCCGTCGCCCAGGCCGGTCCGAGGATGGCCTCCGCGATCTGGTCCTGGAACGACAGCACGACCAGGGCCGGCACGACGATCGCGAGGTATTGGGTGATGCCCGCGCCGCCGATCCCGACCACCTTGCCGGTCAGCAGTTGGCGCGGCGAGGCCGCGCTGATCATGAGCTCCATCACGCGGCTGCTCTTCTCGGCGGCGACCCCGGTCGCGACCCACATCCCGTAGATGATCACCGTCATGAACAGCAGGACGACGAAGACGATGCCGAGGAAGCTGCGGCTCGCGAACGCCTGTGGCGAGATCGTCGTCCCGCCTTCGGTCGGCGCGTTGGCCGCTTCGAGCCGGAAGGCCGGGTTCTGGAACGCCCCGATGTTCGCGTCCTTCGGCAGCGAGGAGGTCCAGTCGACGATGCCGAGCCCGACAGCTGCGAAGCCGACCATCTGGTTCCGGGCCGTGTCGCCGATGTTGTTGGTCGTGTAGACGACGTCGATCTGCCCGGACGGCAACCGGCTGATGGTCATGATCCCGGCCACGGTGCCGTTGGCGAGCTCCGCCGACGCGACGGCCGGATCGTCCGCCCGCTCGATCACGAAGGGACGTTTCCAGTCGGCGTCGGCGACCCCGTCCGGCTTGATGTTGAGCAGGCTGTCGGTGATGCCGATCGCGCTCAGTGCGAGGTTGTCCTCGGCGGACACGATGGCGATGCGCGTGACGGTCGAGCGGTCCAGGTAGCGGATCGCGATCGGCGCCAGGGTGACCATCAACGCGATCCCGATCAGCACGACCGTGGCCGCGATGAAGAACGGGCTGCGGACCTTGTCGCGGTATTCGCGACGGGCCACGATCCCGGCATTCGGGAACAACGGATCGCGCCGCGCCATCAGACCACGCCTCGCGCCATCAGCACGCCCATGGAGATCACGCCACGCCGCCGGCCGGCAGGGCGGCTGCGGCAGCGGTGGCCAGCGTGGCGTCGTCGTCGGCCGGGCGGCCGACATGCTCGATGAAGATGGCCTCGAGACTCGGATCCGCCAGTTCGAAGTGGGTGACCGCAACCCCGCGACCGACCAGGGCCGCCAGCACCGCCGACGGCTCCACGCCCGGGTCGAGTTCCAGTTCGACGTGCCCGGCGCCCGGCCGCACGAGGCGCACGCCCGGGATATCCGCGACCCAGACGGGGGCGACCTCGCCCTCGACGCCGAGCCGGACCGTCCGCCGGCCACTGGCGCGCTTCAGCGCACTCACCGTGCCGCCCGCGACGACCCGCCCGTGGTCGACGATCGCCACGGACTCGCACAAAGCTTCGGCGGCTTCCATCTGGTGCGTGCTGAAGATAAGCGTCCGATCCCGGTCTCGAAGCTCCAGGAACGCCTCGCGCAGCAACACGAGATTCACGGGATCGAGACCCGTGAACGGCTCGTCCATGAGCAGGACCTCGGGGTCGTGCAGGATCGCCGCGATGAACTGGACCTTCTGCTGATTGCCCTTGGAGAGCTCCTCGGCGCGGCGCGGCGCGTAGTCGGCGATGCGGAACCGCTCCAGCCAACCCATCGCGTCCTTGCGCGCCTTGTCCGGGGCGACGCCGTAGAGCGACGCGAAGTAGACGAGCTGGTCGAGGACGGCCATGCGCGGATACAGGCCGCGCTCCTCCGGGAGATAGCCCCACGTCCGGCGCGGCAGGTCCGTGGTCAGCGACCCGTCCCAGCGGGCCTCACCCTCGTCCGCACCCAGGATCCCGAGGCAGATCCGCATCGTGGTCGTCTTGCCCGCGCCGTTGGCGCCCAGGAATCCGAAGACGGCGCCCTTGGGGACCTCGAAGGTCAGGCGGTCGAGCGCGAGGTTCGCCCCGAATCGCTTCGTGACGTGATCGATCTCCAGGCTCATCGCCGCGAGCATAGCCAAGGACCGTCGGAAGCGCCGTCGGCCGATGGTCCGGGGTGGCCCGGGCGACCTCGGTCCGGCAAACGAGTACGATCGAACGGATGCACAGCCCCAGCACGCCGCCCGAACTCGTCACGCCGGTCTCGATCCACGCCGATCGCGCCGCGGGACGACTCTCGATCGTATGGGGCGACGGTCACGAGACGGCCTACGACATGCTGCCGCTGCGCTGGCTGTGCCCGTGCGCGTATTGCCGCGGCGAGGCCGGCCTGCCCGGCTGGCTGGACAGCGCCCCCGTCCTCACCGACGAGCAGATCCGCCTCACGGATGTCTCGATGATCGGCGGGTACGCCATCGCGCCGCACTGGGGCGACGGGCATCACACCGGCTACTACACGTTCACGATGTTGCGCGAGTACTGCCCGTGCGACGACTGCACCCGGCGACGGACCGGGCATGCCGCCACGCCCACCCCCTCCGTCCTGGACCGTCACGAGGAGCACGCATGATCGTCGTCACGACCCCGTTCGTCGCAGGCCACCGCGTCGTCGAATCGAAGGGGATGGTCTTCGGCCTCGTCGTCCGCAGCCGGGGGCTCGGCGGCAACATCATGGCCGAGTTCCGCTCGCTCGGCGGCGGCGAGATCCACGAATACACGAGCCTGCTGGAGGACTCGCGCCGCCAGGCGCTGGACCGGCTCATCTCGAACTCGACGCTCATCGGTGCGAACGCGATCCTCTCGATGCGCTTCGACAGTTCGTCCCTGTCCGGTTCGATGAGCGAGATCGTCGCGTACGGCACGGCGGTGGTCGTGGTCCCCGACGCGAACGCTCCGCAGACCCCGCTCGAGTAGGCCGATGGGCATCGGCATCGCCCGACTCATCGTCCTCGTCAGCGGCGCCCTGCTCGCGATCGGCGGGCTGGTGCTGATCCTGCTGCCGGGCTTCGGCGGCTCGGTCGCCGGCGTCTACATGGTCCTGCTCGGGGCGGCGTTGATCGTCGGCGCGCTCGTCGAGCGGATGCGCTATCGCTCCGAAGCCCTGGACCGGAGCGCGCCGCCGATCGGCCCGGGCGGGGGTGAACCCCTCGACGCGCCATTGGAACCACGCTTCGCCTCGACTGACGAGGTCTTCGTGGACCCGACGTCCGGCCACCGGATGCGCGTGTTCATGGACCGTGCCACCGGCGAGCGCCGCTATCGAGCGGAGGGCTGACCGGGACCTTCGGGTGACTCAGGGCGCCGAAGCGCCCATGCTATCCTCGCCGGCCGGGTTTCGAACCCGTCCAGACCTATCCAGGAGCCTCCTCGCCCACATGGCCGCCCTTCGATCCGGTCCATCCGCTGCCGCCGGGACCGCACGTCCCGGGGTGCCGCCGCGACCCAGGCGACCCGCCCGAGTCGAAGTCGACTTCCCGTACCTCAACCGGGAACTGGCCTGGCTGGACTTCAACGCCCGCGTCCTGTTCGAAGCCCGCGACGAGCGCAACCCGCTCCTCGAACGCGTCAAGTTCCTGAGCATCTTCGCCAACAACCTCGACGAGTTCTTCCAGGTCCGCGTCGCGGGGCTGCGCGAGCAGGTCGAGGCGGGCAAGGCGGCACGTTCGCCCGACGGCCGGACGGCCGAGGAACAGCTCGAGGTCATCCGCGCGCGCGTCCTCGAATTGACCGGCGAGCACTCCCGGATCTACCTGGACGTCCGCCGTTCCCTTGCGGCGGAGGGCGTCGAACTCGTCGACTACTCGACCATCCCCGAGCATCACGAGGCGCTGCGCCAGCGCTTCCTGGACGAGATCTATCCGGTCCTGACGCCACTCGCCGTGGATCCCGGGCATCCCTTCCCGTACATCTCCACGCTGAGCCTGTCGATCGCCGTCGGCCTGCGCGATCCGGCCACGGGCGAACGCGGCTTCGCGCGGGTCAAGGTGCCGCAGATCCTGCCGCGCCTGCTCGAGGTCGAGAAGACCAGGTTCGTACTCCTGGACCAGGTCATCGAGGAGAACCTCGACGCGCTGTTCAGCGGCATGGAGGTCCTGGAGCATCACCTCTTCCGTGTGACCCGCAACGCCGACCTCGCGATCGAGGAGGACGAGGCGGACGACCTGCTGCTCGCCATCGAGGAGGAGCTCCGCCGCCGGCGCTTCGGCGAGGCGGTCCGCCTCGAAGTCGAACGATCCATGCCGGCGACCACCCGGCTCCTGCTCCAGCGCGGCCTTGGCCTCGAGGAGAGCGACAGCTACGAGATCAGCGGCATGCTCGATCTCACCGGCCTGTGGGCCATCGCGGACCTGGACCGGCCGGACCTCAAGGTCCCGGCCTGGACGCCGGTCACGCCGCCGCGCCTCGTCCCGCCGGACGACGACGAACCCGCCGATGTCTTCGCCGCGATCCGTGCCGGCGACATCCTCGTCCACCACCCGTACGAGTCGTTCACGGCGTCCGTGGAGCGGTTCATCACCCAGGCCGCGGACGACCCCGATGTCCTGACCATCAAGCAGACCCTGTACCGCACGTCCGGCGACTCGCCCCTCGTCCAGTCGCTCATCCGCGCCGCCGAGCGCGGCAAGCAGGTCGTGGTCCTCGTCGAGATCAAGGCCCGCTTCGACGAAGAGGCGAACATCATCTGGGCCCGCAAGCTGGAGCGGGCCGGGGCGCACGTCGTGTACGGGCTGGTCGGGCTCAAGACCCACTCGAAGACGTCGTTGGTCGTCCGTCGCGAGGGTTCCGGCCTGCGCCGCTACGTCCACATCGGGACCGGCAACTACAACCCCAAGACGGCGCGGCTGTACGTCGACCTGGGCCTCCTCACCTGCCGGCCGGAGATCGGCGCCGACGTCACGGACCTGTTCAACGTGCTGACCGGGCTCTCGCGCCAGCGGACGTTCCGCCGGCTGCTCGTCGCACCGCATAGCCTCCGGTCGCGCTTCCTCGAGCTGGTGGACCGCGAGATCGCTCACGCGAGCGCCGGCCACCCCGCCCGGATCATCCTGAAGCTGAACGCCATCGTCGACGTGGCCGTGATCGAGGCGCTCTACAAGGCTTCGAATGCGGGCGTCGACATCGACCTCATCGTCCGCGGCGCCTGCTCCATCCAACCCGGTATCCCGGGTGTCTCGGAGCGCATCCGTGTCCGCTCGATCGTCGGGGAGTTCCTGGAGCACTCGCGGATCTGGTCGTTCGAGAACGCCGGGTCGCGCGAGTTCTACATCGGCTCGGCCGACCTCATGGACCGCAACCTGGATCGCCGGGTCGAGGCCATCGTGCCGGTGGAAGACCACGACGCCGGCGTCCGCCTGGCCGGGGTCCTGGATCTGATGCTCGCCGACGACCGGCGCTCGTGGCAGCTCCAGATGGACGGGACCTGGCTCCGGACCGAGGTCATCCTGCAGCGCAACGGGACGATCGACACGTTCGAGGCCCTCAAGGAAGACGCCCTGGAGCGCGGCCAGATCCTCGGCATGCCGCACCGACCGGGCGCCGGGGCCGGCTCGCTCGACCCACGCGCATGACCGACACCGTCGAGCCCACCGCGGAGCCAACGTTCGAGCCGATCTTCGAGCCGGTGTCCGCCCCGAAGCCGATCGAGATCGAGCTGAAGTACCGGGTCGACTCCGTCGCGGCCGCCGAGCGCTATCTGACCGCTCCCCGCCTGGGAGCATTCGATGCCCGCGAACCGGCCCGCGCGTCGCGCATCGAGGACCGATACGTCGACACCGACGATGGGGCGCTCGGCGCCGCTGGCTACGCGGTCCGGCTGCGCCAGTCGAAGTCCGGGACGACCGTCTCGGTCAAGTCGCTCGCGAGTTCCGAGGGTCCCGGTGGCGCCGTCCGGCGCGAGGAGGTCGAGGGGCCGGCGGATCCGGTGGCGGCGCCGTCCGACTGGCCGACGTCCGTGGCACGCTCCGTCATCCTCGAGCACGCGGGCACGGCGCCGCTCGTGGAACTCGTCACGATCCGGCAGGTCCGCCGCAAGCGCCAGATCCGTGACGCGGGCACGCGCGTAGAGCTCAGCCTGGACGAGGCCACGGTCATCGCCGGCGGGCGCGAGGTGGGCCGCTTCGCGGAACTCGAGGCAGAACTGCGGCGCGGGGCGGAGGGCCGGTTGGCGGAACTCGCCGAGATCTTCGATGCGGACCTGACGCTGAGTCGCGCCACGGAGAGCAAACTGGACGCGGCACTGGCGGTCATCGCTGCGCACGGGGGCGGAGCGGCGCCGGTCGCGGTCGAGGCGCCGCCGGATGGCGGGCCGATCGCACCGGACGGCGAGGCCGTCGGCGGATCGCTGGAGGGCGAGTCGATGAGCGACACGGAGGCGATGCTCGAGGCCGAGGCGATCGCGGCCGACGCGACCGAGGACGAAGACCTGTTGGAGAGCGAAACGCTGGCCGAGGACGCGCTCGCGCCCGATGGGCTCGACAGCGAGGCGCTCGACGGCGAGGCGCTCGAGCCTGGGCCACTCCCCGATCTCGCCGACTTCATGGCCGCCGGGACACCCACTGACGCCGACGAGGTCCTGTCGCCCGAGCCACCGGACGACGCGCGCCTGATCGTCGGCAAGACCCCGGGCGTCGTCGCGGACGACCACATCGCGGAGGCCGGCCGCAAGGTCATGCGCTTCCATCTCGCCCGCATGCTCGCCCGCGAAGCCGGCACCCGCGAAGGCGTCGACGCCGAGGAGCTCCATGCGATGCGCGTCGCGACCCGCCGTCAACGAGCGGCGTGGCGCGTGTTCGGGGCGTCGTTCCGGCCGGCGCGGACAAAGCGGTACCGGGCCGGCCTGCGCGAGATCGCGTCGCGCCTCGGGACCGTGCGCGACCTGGACGTGCTGCTGGAGACCGTCGACCACTACCGCGCGGACCTGCCGGTCACCGAACAGCGCGCCCTCGAACCGATGCTTCGAGACTGGCACGGGCGGCGCGACGATGCGCGCGTGCTCCTGATCCGGGAGCTCGACTCCGGCCGCTACCAGCGCTGGGTCGACGACTACCGCGACTTCGTCCGGACCGACGGCGCCGCCGTCATCCCGGTGCTCCCGACCCAACCGCATCGCGTACGCGACACCGCGCCGTCGCGGATCTGGGCCGCCTACGAGCAGGTGCGAGCCTACGAGCCCGTCCTGCGCTGGGCGGACGTCGAGACGCTGCACGAACTCCGGATCGCCGGAAAGTGGCTGCGCTACACCCTCGAATTCGTGCGCGAGGCGCTCGAGCCCGAGGTCACTCCCCTGCTCGCCCGGGTCACGGCGCTCCAGGATCACCTCGGCCTGATGAACGACGCCGACGTGGCGGCCGGCATGGCCCGGACGTTCCTCGTCGAGCACGCCGGGGACCTCTCGACGCTGGAGAGTGCTGCGATCGGCCGCTACCTGATCAGCCGCGAGAAGGAAGTCGCCCGCCTCCGACGGACGATCGCCGTGCCGTGGCGAGGCGTCGCCGGGATCGGGTTCCGCCGGGCGCTGGGACGGGTCGTCTCGACCCTGTAGACCCGGGCCGACGCTCAGTCGCGCCAGCCGTGGGCGAGGTCGGGCAGGCGGTCGCGCCAGGCCCCACCGACGTGGTCGACAACGAGGATCGCGCCCTCGCGGATCCCCCCTTCCGAGACCCGGATCCGTGACACGCCGTAACGGGTCATCAGCGCGTCCATGATCGCCGCGCCGGCCGGCAGGATCCGTGCCCGGACGGGCTTGACCAGGTGTCGCTCCACCGCCTCGTCCGCCGTCTCGTGCTCGAGGATGTCCATCGCCTCGGTGATCCGTGTGCGCGTCAGCACGAGGTCGATCCGGGCGTCCGGGACGACCTTCAGCAGGTTCGAAGCGGTCCCACCGACCGCGACGATCTCCGCCGGATGGGCGTCCAGGGCGTCAGCCAAGACGACGAGCGCCTCCGCGACCATCGCCTCGACTTCGGGCCGCGTCGGCGGATCGCCGGTGACGTACCGGGTCGTCAGGCGGTTCGAGCCCAGCTTCAGGCCGATCGCGCGCGGCGGTTCTGTCGGTCCGACGAGGCAGAACTCCGAACTGCCACCGCCGACATCGACGATGAGGGTCTCGTGCTCGACGAGTCGACCGGCCGTGACGCCGACGACCGTCAGGTAGGCCTCCTCCTCGTGCGTGAGGACGTGGAGCGGCACGCCGGTGGCGCGCTCGATCTCGTGGACGATCGTCGAGCCGTCTGCGGCTCGCCGGATCGGCTCCGTGCCGATGAACGTGATCCGGCGCGCCCCGAGTCCCCGGGCGATCTCCGTGTAGTGGACGAGGGCATCGACCAGGCCGGTTCGGGCCGCCCGTCCGAGGTGACCGCTGGCATCGACGGCCTTGCCGAGACCGAGGAACACGGACTCGTCGACGAGCGGCTCAAGGCGATGGTCCCGGACGGTCGCGACGAGGAGATGGACGGAGTTCGACCCGAGGTCGACCGAGGCCCCGACCGCGCCGGGTGACGCCGCCGGAGCCGGGCTCGAGGGATCGTCGGTCACGCCGCTCCGTCAGGTCCAGGATCGGCCGATGGCGGGGTCGCCGGCTTCGCTGCGGGCTTCGTTGCCGGATCGGTGGCGGTCTTGGCTCGCGTCGTCGTGGCGCGGGGCTTCGCCGCCGTCGTCGTGCGTGGCCTGGACGTCGTCGAGCGGGTCGTCGCGGGCTTCGTCGCCGGTTTGGCGGCTGTCGTTGTCCGCGGCTTCGCCGCCGAGGCCGTCCCGGTTCGCGGCTTGGCGGCTGTGGTCGACCGGGTCGAGCGCGGCTTGGACGCCGTCGTCGTCCGCGGCTTCGTGGCCGGTCTCGCGGCGGTCGCGGGCGGCTTCGCTGTCGCGGGCGGCTTCGCTGTCGCGGGCGCCGTCGCGGCCGCAGCCTTGGGGGCTGTGGCCTTGGCAGCCGACTTGCCGCCTCGCTTCGGGGCTCGTTTGGTGACGCGGCTGGCGGCGGAGCCGGCAGCCTTCGCGACCGGCTTGGCGGCCCGGGACGTGGCGGCACCCGCGGCCTTCGCCGCGGAGCCAGCGGCCTTCGAGGCAGACCCTGCCGCGGAACTCGCCGCCTTGGTCGCCGTTCCCGCGGCCGAACT
>Ga0302299_10000115_pt1 | contig 34755 bp, 33 predicted proteins | sample III_Fen_N3_4_FD_198795 | JGI IMG/M metagenome (GOLD analysis project Ga0302299, IMG submission 198795) | Peat permafrost microbial communities from Stordalen Mire near Abisko, Sweden - III_Fen_N3_4 | ecosystem: Environmental > Terrestrial > Soil > Wetlands > Permafrost | place: Sweden: Abisko...
ACCGACGGCCTCATCCCCCAGGCGGACGTGGTGCTCCTCACCGGCGCCAAGGGCGCGGGCGAGCCCATCGCCGTGGCATGGGACCACGCCCTGCGCATCGCCCCGAACAGCCTGGAGCGCACCGGATACGACCCTCCGCTGTGGCGTCATCACGGCTGGCCTGATCCCCGGACGACGACCGCGCTCCGCCAGGTGGCCCTGCCGTTCCCGCTCGACGGGTGACCGCCGCCGACCTGTCCGGCGGCCTGCGCGGTGACCTCCGGTCTCAGGCTGCCGGCGGGGTCCGCTGCGCCAGCTGGGCGATCGCCCGCTGCAGCTCCGGCGACAGCGCCGCCTCCACCAACTGCACGATCAGCACTCCGGGCTCGACCCCTCGGGCGGCGGCCTCGGCCTCGAGCCGCTGCCAGGTCTCCAACGGGATCCGGACCCGCTCGGCAACGTGCGGCCCCTCGCTCGGCAGCGGGATCCCGGCCAGCGGCTCGGTGGCGGACAGCAGGTGAGCGACGTCGATGTCGTCGATGTTCGGCCGGTTCGGGCTCATCGCCGCCTCCTCCTCTGGACGATCTCCACCTGGGTGACCTCCGCGCCGGTCAGGTCACGGGCGGCGACCACGTCCCACACATCGTCCTCCAGATGGCTCTCCTGGACCAGCACCGCCAGGCCACGCCGAGCACCCGTGAAGCCCACGATCAGGCGCGACGTGTCCCCGACGGTGGTGATCACGCGTTCATGGGAGTCGATGACCTCCCAGATCTCCGCCGGTGAGATCCCGCGCTGAGCAGCGTTCACCAGCCCGGCCCTGGTGAGGTTGATCTCCCCCTTCATGCGACGGACCGTAACAGCGCCATCCGACGGCCTCCTTCTTGTCACGACGTGGACGTGGCTGGCGCGCGGTGGTCGGCCGGGAGGACGTGCTCGCCCTCCCAGCCCGAGCACTCGCGCAGCGGACCGTCCTCGCTGGTGATGATGGCGAGCTGGTGGTCCAGCCCGTCGCGCAGCCAGCTCAGCCGCTGCAGCGGCTGCGGCCACGCCGACTCCCAGGCGTGCCACAGCGTGTCCAACCGCATCGCGACTTCGGGATGCTCGGCGTACTGATGGCACCACCGGTACCGGTGCGGGTGCCGCGAGATCCGGACGACGAGCCAGCCGTCCACCCACGCCGGCCAGGTCTCGTACACGCGCGCGGACGGCGGCTTCCCTGCCGGGTCGAGCGCCGTCGCGACCTCGGCGCGTAGCTGGTCGATCAGGCCGCGATCCTCGTCGACGTCCAGGCGCAACTGCTCGACCACGCGCACGAGCTCGACGAGCGGATCGACAACGGCTGGCTCCTCCACGAGCTCAGCCATGAGCGGCACCGCCGGTTCCGGCCTCCAGCCACGCCATGAGCGCCGGACGCGTGAACCGCCAGGTCCGCCCGATGCGGCGCCCGGCCAGCGGGACTCGTCCCGGTGATCGTCTTCGCCGTCCGCGCCCGGTGTTCCCCACCGGCAGGACCGCCACGACCGACGTCGCCGAGGACGGCGGGGCGGAGGCGCCGGACGCCGGTTCCGGACGATCGCCGTACCGACGGGTCACGGCGGCGGCACACCGTCGGAATGCCGCAGTACACGATCCACCGCGCGGAGGGCCAGCAGCCCGCCGATCCCGGGCACCAGGCCGAGCGCCCGGACCTTGCCCGGCGTCCGCTCGCGCAGCAGCAGACCGATGACCACTGTCAGGTAGACGCCGCCGTGCAACGGCCCGACGGCCGCGGCGATCCGCTCGTCGTGGCCGGACAGCACGTTGCCCAGCAGCACCAGCAGGGTCAGCAGTTCGAGCCGCGCGGCCAGCCGCAGCACCGGATGGACCGGGTGGACCTGGTGGACCGGAGAGCCGGTCGCCGGCGTCACGACACCCTCGTCGTGGAGCCGGGACGAACGATCATCAGCACGACGACGACTGCCCACAACAGGTTGAAGATCCCGGTCAGCAAGGACAGGTGGCGAGCGGCGGCGGCAGGGTCGGCGTCGTCGACCGCCCGTTCCGGCAGGAGACGCCGTTGCAGCGGCAGGATCCCGGCAACGAGAACGCCTGCTGCCCCGACGGTGAGGGCGACGGAGGCCAGCACCCAGACGTCGCCCAGCACGCCCAGCGCGGCGCCGGTCGCCAGCCCGAACACGGGAACCGCCAGGCCGACGGCGGCGTACGTGCGGCAGATGCGGTGCAGCGTCCGGACGTCGGCGACCGGTCCGGCGAGAGGCGCGGCGGAACCGGCGCGGGCAGCCGGCGGGAACATGCTCCCCGCGACGGCGACCGGGCCCACGGCGATCACGGCCGCCAGGACGTGGACGCTCAGCAGGAGCGCCGTCACGACCGTGCGTCCGAGCCGGGCCGGCGACTGCGCCGTCCGCTGACCCGGGAGCCGGGCAGGCGCCCGGCCTTCGACGTCCCGGCGAGTTCGTCCCCGGTGACGGTGACGTCGAAGCGCAGGGTGAGGCGCAGCGGGCGGGTGATCGACTGCTCCCAACCGAGCCGGTCGTCGTCCTGGCTCAGGTCGCTGAGCGGGACGGTCTCCGCGGCACCGACCGCGCGCCCGGCCAGCGCACCGGCGGCGTCCCGTTCGAGGATCAGGGCCACGTCCTGCCGCCCCACCGGCGTGCGGATCGTGAGCTCCCACGTGCCGGTGACGTCGACGGGATCGGCGCCGCTCACGCGGCGTCCTCCGTCGCTGCGGGCGACGGGACGGCGACGGGGTCGACGCCGCCGGAGCGCCAGACGGTGCCGCGCCGCTCGTACTCGAACATGTCCTCCACGGCGCGGGCCACGCGCGCACCGAGGTGGCGCTCGAGCAGGTAGAGGCCCAGGTCGAGCCCGGAGGTGACGCCCCCGGCACTGATCAGGTTGCCGTCGTCGACCACCCGCGCAGCAACCGGCCGCACCCCGGTGGCCTCCAGGACCACCATGCCGAGGTGGTGGGTGACGGCGTGGCGTCCGGTGAGGAGGCCGGCCATCGCCAGCGCGAGCGAGCCGCCGCAGACGGTCGCGACGGTGGTGGTGCCGTCCTCCAGCGCTTGGGCGACGAGCTGCGGCAGCCGGGTGTCGAGGGTGCGGGCGAGCAGCACGGGGATGGTGTCGCGCCCGGTCTCCTCGGGGTCGTCGACCGGGCCGTACGCGCCGGGAACGACGACGACGTCGGCCCGGACGGGATCCAGCGCGGCCTCGGCGCGCAGGGTGGGTCCGGCACCGCTGGGGACGTCGCGCGGGCCCTCTGCGCTGACGAGTCGCACGGTCAGGGCGCCGCCGGTGACGTCGGCGCCGTACTGGAAGACCTCGTAGGGGGCCGTCACGTCCAGGAGGTCGAACCCGTCGAACAGGACGACCTCGACATGGAGGGGAAGCATCGGAAGGACCTTTCGAGTCGGCCGGGCAGGTGCGCCCGGGTGATCCCGACGCACGCTAGGCGGCTCCGCCCCGGATCACCAGTGGCACCCAGGACAGGAACCGACGGATTCTCGCCATGACGTCGGCCGAGCCTGCACTACCGCTGCTGACCTGCAGCGATCGGCCGTGGCGGCGACGCCGCGAGAGCCCTCGAAGGGCCGCCGCAGGGCTGTTGATGCCGTATCTTTCGGCCATGCACACCGTGGTGGTGCTCGCCCTGGACGCCGTGGTTCCGTTCGATCTGGCGGTGCCCGTCGAGACCTTCGGGCGAGCCGTCCTGCCGGACGGCCGGCCCGCCTACCGGGTGCTCGTCTGCGCCCCGGCGCCGGAGGTCGACGCGGGTGCCTTCACGCTGCGGGCCCGACACGGTCTCGAGGCGCTGGCCGGAGCCGACACGGTGGTCGTGCCGGGCGTCACCGACCTGGACGCTCCCGTGCCGCAGGCCGTCCTCGCCGCGCTGCAGGACACCGCCGCGGCCGGCACCCGGATCGCGTCCATCTGCGTGGGGGCGTTCGTGCTCGCGGCGGCGGGCCTGCTCGACGGGCTGCGCGCCACCACCCACTGGGCCGCGGCCGCGGAGCTGGCCCGCCGGCATCCCGCCGTCCAGGTCGATCCGGCCGTCCTGTACGTCGACAACGGGCCGATCCTGACCTCGGCCGGCGCGGCGGCGGGCCTGGACCTGTGCCTCCACCTGGTCCGCCGCGACCACGGCTCCGCCGTGGCTGCCGACGTCGCCCGGCGATCGGTGATGCCCCTGGAGCGCGAGGGCGGGCAGGCCCAGTTCATCGTGCATCCACCGCCGCTCCCCGACGGCTCCTCGCTGGCGCCGCTGCTCACCTGGCTGGAGGAGCACTCGGCCGACGACCTGGACCTGGCCGCCGTCGCCGCCCACGCCGGCCTGAGCACCCGCACGCTCTCCCGCCGCTTCGCCGAGCAGACCGGCACCACCCCGGTGCAATGGCTGCACCGGGCTCGGTTGCGCCGGGCCCAGTACCTGCTGGAGACGACCGCCCACCCGATCGAGCGGATCGCCGTCCAGGTGGGATTCACGTCGCAGACGTCGTTCCGCGAGCGCTTCCGCGCCCAGGTCGGCGTCAGCCCGCAGGCGTACCGGCGCACGTTCCGGAGTGCACCCGAGCACGGCTGACGACGGCGGTCCTACTCGTCGAGGAGCCGCCGTCCGGCCTGCTGCCAGGCGTCCGGGGGCCAGGCGTCCTGCTGCCAGGCGTCCTGCTGCCAGGCGTCCTGCTGCCGGGCGTCCGGGGGCCGGCGCAGGACGGCGGCGAGCTCCTCGGCGGTCCGTCACGCGAGGTCCGCGTCCGACCTCGTCATCCAGCCCGCGTCGACGGACTCCTGGTACTCGTCCCAGTCCTCGATCTCGACCCTGCCGTCGGCCTCGTGCCGGACCCCGGGTCCAGCTCGAGGTCGACGTACCGCCGGCCGTCGGGGCGGGGTTCGGGCGGCAGGCAGACGTCGATCGAGAGCCGCCGGCAGCAGGACACCGGCGTCGCGGGGCGCGGCCCACGGCGAGCCGGCCGGCCCGTGCAGCCACAGCCCGCTCGTCCCGGCGCGCCACGACGAGGTCGAACCAGAAGACCCCGCCCGGTCGTTTCGAGCTTGCTCAGGCGCACCCGACCCCCCGGTGGAACGTCACCCATCCGGCCATCGTCGCAGCACCCACGCCGGTCGGCCGCCGCGGAGCTGCGGGGGCGTCGTGGCCGCTGTAACTTCAGCGGATGATCACGGGTGGGCCTGGACCGGCGCGCGACCGGCGCCCGTTCCCCCCGCGGTCGGTGCCAGGGCGCGGGCGGGCGTGGTACCGGGTCGACCTGCACGTGCACTCCGACCTGTCGTACGCGGCGGACCGGACGCCGGCGGCGGTGGTGGCCGAGGCCCGGGCCGCCGGGCTGGACGGCTTCGCGACCACGGAGCACAACACCGCCGAAGGCCACGGCCGGTGGGCCGGCCCGGCGGGCGACCACCTGCTGGTCATCCTCGGGCAGGAGGTCGTGACCCGGACCGGTCACTGGCTGGCACTCGGGCTGGCACCTGGCCGGGTGATCGACGGGGACTACCGGGCCCTGGACGGCGTCATCGACAGGCATACCGCCCGGGTGCGGGACGGCGGCGGCCTGTGCGTCGCCGCGCACCCGTTCGTACCGTACCCGTCCGGCGGGTTCGGCTACCGGTACCGGGGCTTCGAGGCCGTGGAGGTCTGGAACGGCCTGTGGTCCTCGGACCGCCCGTGGAACGCCGACAACGGGACGGCCCTGGCCGAGTGGGGCCGGACCCTCGTCGCCGACCTCGGAGCAGGTGTCGCCGGGGACGACGGACCCTGGCGTCCCGCCGTCGGGGGCAGCGACGCCCACCAGGCAGGGCAGGTCGGCACCCCGCACACCGTGGTGCTGGCCGACACCCTCGGCGTGGACGACGTCCTGGCGGGGCTCCGGGCCGGACGTTCGTGGATCGCCGGGTCCGCGCAGGTGGAGCTGGAGCTGACGGCGGAGTGCGAGGGGCGGGTCGCCGGGATCGGGGAGCGACTGTCCACGCCGGACGGCGACGCGCTGGTCCGGGTCCGGGTCCGGGTGGCCGGGGTCCCCGCCGGCACGGTCACCGTGCACACGGACCTCGGGACCGTGCACCGGGCCCAGCTCCCACCGACCGGCTCGGACGCCGTCGACTGGACCACGACCCCCGCCGCATCGGCCTTCGTCCGCATCGAGCTCCGTCACCCCGACGGTTCGATGGCTGCCCTCACCAACCCCGTCGTCCTCGCCCGACTGTGAGGCCCCGGCGCCGGGGCACGGGGACGGCGCCGGGGTACGGGCAACCTTTCGCGCGTCCGTGACAACCAAGGGTCAGCGCCACACCGCCCGACCCGGAAGGTCTGCCATGCGTGCTCCCACCACCACCACCCGAGCGGCGACGTCGGGCGGTCTCGTCGCCGCCGTCCTCGTGCTGTCCGCCCTCCTGCCGGTCGGGCCGGCGAGCGCCGCGACGATCACCGTGGCCGCCGACGGATCCGGCACCTACACGACCATCCAGGCCGCGCTGGCCGCCGCGTCCTCGGGCACGGTGATCAATGTCCGGAAGGGCACGTACCGGGGGCAGGTGCTCGTGGCCTCGGGCAAGTCCGGGGTGACGATCCAGGGCACGACCGGCGTCGCGACGGACGTCGTCATCACCGGCAACGTCTCGCAGGCCGCCGCCGGCAGCGCGAACGGCAGCGCCACCGTGCTGAACCAGGCCAAGGACACCACCTTCAAGAACCTCACGATCGCCAACACGTTCGGCACCGGGGGCCAGGCACTCGCGCTGTACATGAACGCCGACCGGCAGGTCTACGACAACGTCCGCCTCCTCGGGCACCAGGACACTCTGCTGACCTGGACCAACAGCAGCAGCGCCACCGTGCGGCAGTACATCCGCAACAGCTACATCGAGGGCGACGTCGACTTCATCTACGGCAACGGCACCCTGGTGATCGACAGGAGCACGATCCACTCCCTGGACCGCAACAGCTCGAACAACGGGTACATCACCGCTGCCGCGACGTACGCGAGCAACCCGTACGGCATCCTCATCAACGCCTCGACGCTGACCGGCCCCTCGGCCGCCGGGACCGTCGCCCTGGGCCGCTGCTGGCACGCGGGCGGCGCCACCGACGCCACGGGCCAGGTGGTGGTGCGCGACTCGACGCTCGGCGCGCACCTCCGGCAGGCGGGCGCGTGGCAGGACATGAGCGGCTTCTCCTGGAAGACCTGCCGCTTCAGCGAGTACGCCAACTCGGGGGCGGGCCGGAGCAACGGCACCTCCGACCGACCGCAGCTGAGCGCTGCGACGGCGGCGAGCTACACCCCGCAGCGGTACCTGGCCGGCTCCGACGGCTGGAACCCCATCGCGTCCACACCGACGCCGACGGTCACCCCGACGCCGACGGTCACCCCGACGCCGACGGTCACCCGGACGCCGACGCCGACCCCGACGGTCACGCCCACGCCGTCAGCCACGGCGACGGCCACCCGGACGCCCACCGGCACGCCCACGCCGTCCGTGACGTCGGCACCGGGCGCCACCTGCTCCGTCGCGTACCGGGTGACGAACGTCTGGGCCGGCGGGCTGCAGGCCGACGTCACCGTCACGAACACCGGCCCGGCCGCGCTGACCGGCTGGACCCTGACCTGGTCCATGCCCGGCGACCAGCGCATCGGCGCCGCCTGGAACGCCGTCGCCACCCAGAGCGGCAGCGCGGTGACCGCCGTCAACACCGACTGGAACGGCCGACTGGCCCCCGGCGCCTCGGCCGCGTTCGGCTTCACGGCCACGATGACGGGCAGCGCCGCCGCCGCGCCCGGCGGGTTCCGGCTCAACGGCTCGGCCTGCTCGATCACCTGAGCCCGGGACGGCGGCGGCCGCCCGCGCCCGGCATGCACCACCCGATCGGCGTATCGGTGCCCGCCCCCGCCGCACCGATGAACGGTCATGCCCACGGCGAGGCAGTTGCTGCCTGCACTCGGCCGCCGGGCTCTGACCGGCTGGCACGTCGACTTCACCGACGCCGGTGACATGGCCCGGCTGCGCGCCCGCGTCTCGGGGACGATCACGGCTGCCTCCATGCCGGCGGTCGTGGCGACGATGGTCTGGTCGCCCGTGCCGATGAGCGCAGGGACGTGGCGCTACGTCGCCCTGCTGCTGGCCGTCATGGCGGCCGTGACCGGATGGACGACGGTCCGGCGCCGGCGCGTCGGGGACCGGGAGTTCACCGCCGTCCTGCTCTCCGGCATCACCGTGACGTTCGCCGCGGCCACCATCCCGGGCGGCCCGCAGATCGACAGCAACCAGGTCGGTCTGATCTTCCTGATGCCCACCCTCGTGGCGGCGACCTTCTGCGGCCGACGCTCGCACGTCGTGGTCGTCCTCACCGCGGCGATCGTCGGAGTGGTCCTCGCCGGTGCCCGGACCGCGGCCTCGACCGCTGGGGAGATCAGCACCGGGTTCACCGTCGTGGTCGTCGCCACGCTGGTCCGGCTGCTCAAGGAGATCGCGACCACCGCGGTCGAGCACGCCCGGCGGGGCGAGGTCACCGACCCGCTGACGGGACTGGCGAACCGGCGCGGTCTGGAGCGGGCGGGGCGCCGGCGCTGGGCCGCCGAGGCCACCGACCACCGGCGGCTGACCTTCCTGGTGATCGACGTCGACCACTTCAAGCAGGTCAACGACACCCTCGGCCACAGCGCCGGTGACGACCTGCTGCGCCGGCTGGGCGACGTCCTGACGCGGACCACCCGGGAGGAGGACGTCGTGGTCCGGCTCGGCGGGGAGGAGTTCCTGGTGATCTGCGACGGTGCCCTGACGGACGGGCGGGCGATGGCCGAGCGGATCCGGCAGGTCGTCGAGGAGTCGCTGCGGCCGGTCACGGTGAGCGTCGGCGTCCACGAGGTGCAGCCACGATCGGACGACGTCCTGCCCGACCGGATCTGGGCCGCCGTCGCGGTCGCGGACGAGGCCCTCTACGCGGCCAAGCAGAACGGGCGCAACCGGATCGAGGTGCGGACGGTGCCCGGTCACGTCTGACGGGCCGGCGGCACTACGGTTCATGCTCCGGCGTGAGGAGCGGCATGACCCAGATCGGGTACCTGTGGGACGACGATCTCGCCTGCGAGGTCGTCGTCATCGAGGACGAGGCCGGCGAGCAATGGCTGGAGATCCAGCGGGGCCTGGACTTCGACGAGCAGGACGTCGCCCTCGGCATGGACACCTACTGCCTGGTCCGCGACGGCGCCGCCACCCATTACGGCGGGGTCCGGATCTGGAACCTCGCCGAGGGCGTCCTCACCCTGCACCTCACCGGCGAGGCCGCGGCGGCCCTCAGCCTCGAACGGCGAGTGCGCTTCACGGTGGACACGGACGGCGAGTCGGTCCTGCGCGAGTGCCTGCCACGCATCCTGGGCTGACCGCTCGCCAGGGGTGCGGGCGCGCTCAGCCGGGGTGGGCCAGCACCGACGTGTCCAGCCGCGACCAGGCGAGGGTGCCGGCGGCGTCCACCGTGATGTCGCCCGACTCCAGGCGCAGCTCGCGGTCGCCGAGGGTCATGACCACCTCGGCGAGCAGGTCCTTCTCGACGACGAGCGAGCGCCCGCGCAGCACGCCGAGCGGCAGTTCGGGCAGGGCCCGGGCCCGGAAGGAACCCGTGAAGGAGTCCGGGTCGACGACGCGGCCCGGCGTGACGAGCAGCCCCCAGCCGGCGTCCCCCTGGTAGGTCTCGACGACGAACGAGGCGCCGTCGTCGCAGGTCAGGGCCAGACCGAGCAGCTGCAGGCAGGCGACGTCCGGGTGGGTGAACCGCGGCGCCGCCGTGTCGCGCCGTGGCGTGAACGCGGTCTCGACGCCGAACCACGACGTCACGGTGCGACCCTCCAGCGCCTCGAAGTCGCGCATCCTCGCCGCCAGCCAGTCGTCGCCCACGCGGTCAGTGTCCCAGTGCCGCGTCGGCGACCAGGACAGGGCCCGGACGGGGATCAGCACGGGATCAGGACTGGATCAGGACGACGTGGGCTCGCCGGGACGCACCAGCCCGGCCTCGTAGGCGATCACCACCGCCTGCACCCGGTCACGGGCCGCGAGCTTGGCCAGGATGTGCCCGACGTGCGTCTTGATCGTCCCCTCGGCGACCACGAACCGTTCGGCGATCTCGCCGTTCGACCACCCGCGCGACATCGCGACGAGCACCTCACGCTCCCGTTCCGTCAGGGTCGCGACGGCGCGCTCGGCCAACGGGTCGCGGGCGGGGGCCAGGTGGTCGAGCAGGCGTCGGGTGGTGGACGGCGCGATGACGGCGTCCCCGGCGTGCACCGTGCGCAGCGCGGCGAGCATCTCCTCGGGCCGGGCGTCCTTGAGCAGGAACGCGCTGGCCCCGGCCCGGATCGCGGCGAGCGCGTTCTCGTCCAGGTCGAAGGTGGTGAGGACGACGACCTTGGGCGGGGGCTGGAGCGCGGTGATCCGCCGGGTCGCCTCGATCCCGTCCAGGACGGGCATCCGCACGTCCATGACGACGACGTCCGGGCGCAGCGCGGCGGCCTGCCGCACGCCGTCACGCCCGTCGGCGGCCTCACCCACGACCACGAGATCGGGCTGGGAGTCGATCACCATCCGGAACCCGGCCCGGACCAGCGACTGGTCGTCCACCAGGAGCACCCGGATCGGCGCCCGCACCTGCTGCGGCCCGGTCTCCCCCACGCCCGGCCCACCCTCCGCCGGCCCGCCGCCGGTCGACCCGCCCATCACCCCACCACCGGGATCCGGGCGAGCACGGCGTACCCGCCGCCCGGCCGGGGACCGGCGTCCACGCGCCCCCCGTAGGTGGCCGCCCGCTCCCGCATCCCGACCAGCCCCTGCCCGCTCCCGGGGAGCGCCACCGGCGCGGCTCCCGCCCCCCGCCCGTCGTCGACGACGCTCACGCGCAGCACCAGTCCCTCCCAGTGGACGTCGACGTCGGCCCGCGCCGCCGGTCCCGCATGCTTCATCACGTTGGTCAGCCCTTCCTGCACGATCCGGTACACCACCAGCCCCACCCCCGGCTCGAGCGTCACGCGCGCCGGGTGCACCAGCTGCGCGCCGCCGTTGACGTCCCCGTTCGGGACCCCGTTCGGGACCCCGTTCTGGACGGGCTCGACCGCGCTCGTCACCGGGTAGCCCGGCGGCAGCCGCAGGCTGACCGGCAGGCCGCCGGAGCGCACCCGCTCCACCAGCGCCGGGACGTCGTCCAGGCCCGGCTGCGGGCCGAGCAGCGTCTGCGGACCGGTGCCCTCCGGCACCTCCTCGCGGAGCACGGCCAGGAGCCGGCGCATCTCTCCCAGCGCTTGGCGGCCCGTCTCGCCGATGGTCCCGAGGACCGCCTGGGCCCGCGGGGAGTCAGTCGCCGCGTACCGGCCGCCGTCCGCCTGGGCGATCATGACGGCAAGCGAATGCGCCACGACGTCGTGCATCTCGCGGGCGATCCGGGCCCGCTCGGTCGAGACCGCCAGCCGGGCGCGCTGGTCCCGCTCGACCTCCAGCAGGCGGGCGCGCTCACGCAGGCTCTCCAGCTGGTCCCGCCGGACGCCGCGGAGCCGGGCGACCGCCCAGACCGAGATCACGGACCCCGCCAGCATGCCCATGACGATGACGTGGTCGAGCGTCGGGGACGGCTCCACGCTCACGGGCGAGGGACCGGCCGGGTCGGCGGGGGCGATGGGTCCGGGCCAGAGCACGCCGCCCAGGACGGCGCCCAGCAGTCCGGCGGCCAGACCGGCCCAGCGGGCCCATCGCGGCCCGTAGGCGGTGACCGAGTAGATCGCGATGAGCACGCCGACGTCGCCGACCATGAGCTCGGGCGAGCTCCCGCGCAGGCTCAGCCACTGCACGAAGGCCGCACTCAGCACGATCGCGGCCGACACCGCGGGCCAGCGCCGTCGTACCGCGAGCGGGAAGAGCAGGGCGCCGGAGAGCACGCCGGCCAGCGTCGACCCGGACAGGTAGACCAGCGAGACGGGGACCCCGAGCCCCACCGCGAGCGCGCCGTCCACGAGCAGCACGTGGCGACGCAGCCACGCCTCCACCCGCTCGCTCAGCACCTGACCAGCCTAGGAGGCGCGCGGGCCGCCGGTCGCCCCTCCGGCGGGGGATCCTGCGGGCGCCGCCCTGCGCCCTGGGACGGATCCGGACCGCGTAGCCTGCGCGGGTGCACGGCACCGGTGACGCCCGTCCCACCCCCGTCGGCGTCCCCTGGGCGACGGCCTGGGAGGCGGCCCTCTACGGTCCGCGCGGCTTCTTCACGGCGGGCGCGGGGCCGGCGGACCACTTCCGGACGGCGGTGCACGCCGCGCCCGACGTCCTGGCCCGCGCCCTGGTCCGGCTCGCCCGTGACCTGGGGCGCAGCCGCCTCCTCGACCTCGGCGCCGGCCGCGGCGAGCTGCTGACCGCGGTGTCGGTGCTGCCGGAGGCGGCCGGGCTCGCGCTGCACGCCGCGGACGTCGTCCCCCGGCCCGCCGCGCTGCCCGCCGCGATCGGCTGGTCGACCGGGCTCGAACCGGTGCCGGGCGGGGCCTTCGACGACGCCCTGGTGGTGGCGTGGGAGCTGCTCGACGACGTCCCCTGCCCGGTGCTGGAGGTGGACGACGACGGTCACGCCCGGACGGTCCTCGTCGACCCGGGCACGGGCCGGGAGACGCTCGGGACGCCGCCGGCGCCGCCGGACGCCGCCTGGTGCGCCCGCTGGTGGCCGCTGGCCGACGCCGAACCCGGCGACCGGGCGGAGGTCGGTCTCCCGCGGGACGCCGTCTGGGCGGCGGTCGTCGCCCGGGCCGGCGTGACGCCGCACGGTGCCGACGTCCTCGCCGTCGACTACCACCACGGCCGCGACGACCGGCCGCCCACCGGCACCCTCACCGGGTTCCGGGCCGGTCGGGCCGTCCCGCCGGTGCCCGACGGCCGCTGCGACGTCACCGCGCACGTGGCGCTGGACGCCGTCGCCGCGGCCGGCGAGGCGGCGGGCGCCGTCCGGACCCGGCTCACCGACCAGCGCACGGCGCTCCTCGAGCTGGGCGTGGCGCACGGGATGCACGGGGCGGAGGGGCCCGCACCGGCGGCGGGGACGGCCGGCGGTCCGGAGCTGCTGCGGGCCCTCGCCCGCCGTTCGGCGGTCGCCGAACTCCTCGACCCGGGCGCGCTCGGCGGGTTCGGCTGGCTGCTGCAGCACGTCCCGGGGGTTGCGGGCAGGACGCCGGGCTGACCGGCGCCTCACTCCGAGGTGACCGGCGCCTCACTCCGAGGTGACCGGCGCCTCACTCCGAGGTGACCGGCGCCCCGGTCGGAGGAGGCCGGCGCCTCAGTCGGAGGAGGCCGGCGACTCCATCCAGCGCTCCGGCCCGGCAGTGGCCCGGGCGTGCCGGGCGCGCAGCACCTGCTCCGCGAGCAGCCGGGCCACGACGTCCGTGGCCAGGTGGTCGACGACGGGCGTGACCGGCCCGGGCGTGGAGTGCAGCGCGAACGACGCCAGCCCGAGCCGGCGCTGCAGCGGCCCTTGGGTGGCCCCGCAGCTCTGCGTGCGCGCGTGCGGGACGACGTCCAGCCGGCGGTGCAGCACACCGCGCCGCAGGAGCAGCGCCGTCGAGGTGACCCGGTACCCGTTGCGACGCCAGCCGATCGGGTCCACCCAGCGCGCCCGGCGCGGCGACGGGACGAACCCGCCGTCCGCCAGCCTGCCGGTGAGACCGGCGTCCACGACCGGGCCCGGGTGCTCGACGTCCGTGACGCCCAGGTCCGGCAGGACGAACGAGAGGACGGCGACCGCCTCGTCGCGCGTGCCGACCGGGAGCAGCAGCCCGGCCTCGACGCGCTCGCTGCCCCGCCGGCCGTACCCGGCGACGTTGACCTGCACCCGCCACCAGCCCGCGGCACGCCAGAGCAGCGGCTGGCTGAGCCGCACGGCCTGGACCCGGCCCGGCGGCACGGTCTGGGTGCGCTGTTCGAGCAGCCCGTGGCGCAGGCGCAGGCCGTCGGGCGAGGTCGCCACCCGGAACCCGAAGCCGGTGCTGAACTGCCGCCACAGGGCGCTGCCCACCGCCAGGGTGGCGGGGAGCGCGCCCGCGGCGAACCCGAGGTGGCCGGTCACGACCGAGCCGATCACGAGCGCGACGACGCCGAACCCCAGCCACAACGAGGCGCCCGAGAGCGCGAGGGCGCCCAGCAGGCGCTGCACCGGCACGGTGAAGACGAGGTGCTCCGGGGCCTCCGGCGCCTCCGGCGTCTGGTATCGGACCCCGGCCGCCGACGCCAGCAGGTGGTTGCGCAGCCGCCGGGCCTGGGTCTCGGTGAGGTAGGCGAGCTCGATCCGGGAATCCCCGCCGCCGGCCACCTCGAGCGTCAGCCGGGCCAGCCCGATGATCCGCGCGAGCAGGGGCTGCACGATGTCCACGGCCTGCAGCCGGTCGAGCGGTGCCTGGCGCTGCCGCCGGGACACCACGCCGTGCTCCAGCTCGAGCGCGTCGTGCGTCACCCGGTAGCGGGTGAACCGCCACGACAGGTAGACGACGGTGGCACCCCCGCCGGCGACGAGCAGGATGATGAGGCCGCCCCCGGCGAGCGCCCAGCCGCGCACCCGGGTCACCTCGGTCGCCGCGCCGACGTCGAGATCGCCGCGGAGCACGTTCTGGACGAGGTCCTGCCCGATGTACAGGAGCAGGACGGCGAACACCTGCCACGACCGGATCGCCGGGGTGAGGGGATGCACCCGGTGCCACTGACCGTCCGCCGCGACCGGCGCGACGGCGTCCGGGCCGGCGGGCGCGACGGCGTCCGGACGGTCCTCGGGCACGGTCACAGGCCGGCGAGCCGGGCCTGGCCGCGCGCCGCCAGCCGGTCGCGCACGCGCGCCGCCTCGGCGGGCGGCAGCCCCGGGATCACCGCGTCGGTCGACGCCGAGGCGGTGTGGAGCTGGACGCGGGCGATGCCGAAGATCCGGTCGACCGGACCCGCCTCGACGTCGACGTACTGCAGCCGCCCGTACGGGACGACGACGATCTCGCGCCACATGATCCCTCGGCGCACCAGCAGGTCGTCCTCGCGCTCGGCGTAGCCGATGGCCCGCACCTGCCGCCCGACGAGCAGCCAGGCCCACACCGCCCACACGCCCGGCACGATGAGCCCGAACCACCAGACCGGCCCGACGAACACCGCCAGGACCACCACCACGGCCACCGGGACGACGAGGCCGATCAGACCGGTGAGCCGCCGGGCGGTCGCCAGTTTCGTCGAAACCCGCGTCCAGGTGACGTCGACCGGGTCGAAAGGCTCTCCCGCAGGCGTGTTTTCCCGGCTTCCCGACGTCGTCCCTGACGTCACCTCAGGATGGCTGTCCATGGACGCATGATCCCACGTCGGGGCGTGGCAGACTCGCGCGTGTGGAGCGAACCGTGACGGCCACCCCTTCCCACGACGCGACGATCGTGCCGGCGGAGGTGGGCCTGTCCGCCTCGGGCCTCGCGACCTCCGACATGGTCCTCAACATCGGCCCGCAGCACCCCGCGACGCACGGCGTCCTGCGGCTGCGGCTGGTCCTCGACGGCGAGAAGATCGTCGAGGCGCAACCCGTCGTCGGGTACATGCACCGCGGCGCCGAGAAGCTCTTCGAGGTCCGCGACTACCGGCAGATCATCGTGCTGGCGAACCGGCACGACTGGCTGTCGGCGTTCGCGAACGAGCTGGGCGTGGTGCTCGCCGCCGAGCAGATGCTCGGCATGGAGGTCCCCGAGCGCGCCGTCTGGACCCGCACCCTCCTCGCCGAGATCAACCGGATCCTGTCCGCCCTGGTCTTCCTCGGGTCGTACCCGCTGGAGCTGGGCGCGTTGACGCCGGTCTTCTACGCCTTCCGCGAGCGGGAGGAGCTGCAGGTCGTGCTGGAGGAGGTGTCCGGCGGCCGGATGCACTACATGTTCAACCGGGTGGGCGGCCTCAAGGAGGACCTGCCCGCCGGCTGGACCCTTCGGGTGCTCAAGGCGCTGGCCGCTGTCCGGCACCGCTTCCCGGAGATCGAGGATCTCCTCATGGACAACGAGATCCTGCGCGCCCGCACCGTCGGCGTCGGGGTGCTCGACCGGGACCTGGCGGCGTCGTACGGGGTGTCCGGGCCCATCGCGCGCGGCAGCGGCATCGACGTCGACCTGCGCCGCGACGAGCCCTACCTCGCCTACGAGGAGGTGTTCGCGCCCGGCGGCCCCGGCCGCGTGGTCACCCGGACGGCGGGCGACTGCTACTCCCGGCTGCAGGTGCTCGTGGAGCAGGTGCACGTCTCCCTGGACATCGCGGACTACTGCGTCGACCGGCTGCGGGGGCTCCCGCAGGGGCCGGTGAACCAGCGGCTGCCGAAGGTGCTGCGCGTGCCCGAGGGCCACATCTACCGCTGGACCGAGAACCCGCTCGGCATCAACGGCTACTACCTCTACTCCACCGGCGACAAGGTGCCGTGGCGGCTCAAGCTGCGGTCGGCGTCGTTCAACAACGTCCAGGTGCTGTCCCGGCTGCTGCCCGGCAACCTGATGGCCGACATGGTGTCGATCATGGGCTCGATGTTCTTTGTGGTGGGCGACGTCGACAAGTAGCGCCGGTCGGGCCGGGCCGCCACGCGGCCGTCGGCGTCAGTCCGGCCATGATCCGTGCAGATCAGTCCCTGAGGCCCAGCCGACGGGTGCACCACGCCATCCGTCGCGGATCATGCAGCCGACGGACCTGCGACCTCAGGCGACGTGGCGGCCTCGGTTGACGACGAACAGCGTCGGGGCGGCCGGGGCATCGTCCACGCGCGCGTAGTCGCCGGCGTGGTGCGCGTCGCCCGCGTGCAGGAGACCGGCGTGCCGGCCCGGCCGCCCCGGGTCGGTGAGGACCCGGGTCAGCTCGTCGGCCTCCGCCTCCGCGAGGGCGGCGTACACCAGCGCATCGACGGTCGCCGCCGGCAGCGTGGGCTCCGGTGCTCCGGCCGGCCGGAGCGCGCTGAGCGGGATCGGTTGCGTGACCCGCAGGTCGATCACGCGCACGGGCTCGCTCGGCCCCGGAGCCAGCAGGGGGATCCCGCCGGTGGCGATCGGGGACCGCTGCTGGCCCGGGATCAGCAGCCCGAGCGCGGCTGCCGGCGCCGGCGCGACCGCCACCGGGACGACCGGCTCGGCAAGGACCGGCTCCGGCACGACGGGCACCGAGGCGACGGACATCGGGACGGCGGGCTCCGGGACGGCGGGCTCCGGGACGAGCGGCGCGGGCAGCTGGAGCCGGCGCGCCGAAACGGCCTCGACCCCGGCGAGCTCGTCGCGATCGGCGCGGGCGCTCTGCAGATCGGTCCGCAGGGCCGCGAACTGGCGCTGGAGGTCGGCGAGCTCACGGCTCACCTCGCGCAGGTCGTCGCGGTGACGCATCCGCTCGCGGCGCAGGCGGCGACGCAGACCGCGGCTGTGCAGCCGCTCGGCCACGAGCCCGAAGGCGCCCACCAGGGCACCGCAGGCCGCGACGTCCTCCCGGCCCGTCAGGTACCCGCCACCGGCGAGCCCGAGCGCGGCGAGGAGCGAGGTGGCGGGCGTACAGGCGGCGACGGCGTTGACCGCGGTCGGCGCCCATCCGTCCCGCCCACCTACGTGGGAATCGTGGCGACCTGGCACGACGCAAACCCTAGGGGTCGGGCGGGGCACCCGGAGGGCACCGCCACGCCGGGGACGGCGTGTCCCGGCAGCGCAGGCAAAACCGGCGCGCCCGGGCGGTGAAAAGCGTGCAGCCGGGTCAGGTCGCCCCGAGCCCGCCCTCGCGGTCGTCGTCGTCCTCGTTGCTCGGACGGCGGCACCACTGCTGCGCCACGAGCCCCGCCGCCGCGAGCCCCACCGAGGCGAGCGCCGAGACCAGCGCGATGATCAACCGGGTCCGGCGGTCGCCGACGAGATCGGGGAGGACCACCACGGCCTGCGCGAGGTACCAGCCGGTGAACGCCCCGCCGGCGTACGCGGCGGCCTTGGCGAGGACGGCGATGCGCGCCGCCACCAGCGGATCCAGCAACCGCTCCCGGCGGCCCGTGATCCACCGCCGGACCTCCCACCCGCTCACGACGACCGCCACCGCCAGCAGCGCGATGGCCACGGCCGCCGTCCACGGGGTGGGCAGGGCGGCGCCGCCGGCCGACTCCCGCGCGTCCAGGACGACCCAGCCCACCACACCCACGGCCGCCGCCAGCAGCAGGACCGACCGCAGCCGCGCCGGGGTCACCGGGGCACCACCAGGGGCTCGAGCCCGGACGGCCGGACGCCCTTGCGGTCCGCAGCCTTGCGCAGCAGCCGCCGGACGGCGACCCGCTCGCCGTCCGGGCCCGGCAGGGTCGCCTCCGGGTCGAGCTCCAGCCACGGCGCGAGCACGAAGGCGCGCTCGGCCGCCCGCGGGTGCGGCAGCTCCAGCTGCGAGCTGACGGCGACCACCTGCCGGTAGGCGATCACGTCCAGGTCGAGGGTGCGCGGCCCCCAGCGCTCGGCGCGCCGACGGCCCCGGTCCTGCTCGATCTGCTGGCACGCGGCGAGCAGGTCGAGAGGGGCCAGCAGGGTGTCGAGCAGGGCCACCGCGTTGAGGTAGTCCGGCTGCGGCGGCCCACCCACCGGATCGGTCTCCATCAGCGACGACACCGCGATCACCCGGATTCCCTCGTACCCGCCGAGGGCGTCCAGGGCGGCCTGCAGGGTCGCCCGGCGGTCGCCGAGGTTCGCGCCGAGCGCGACCACGGCCCGGGCGGGGCTGCGGGGCGGCTCGGCGAGCTCCGGCGGCACGGTCACGGGATCACCTCACCACGGGCGCGGCGTACGGTCACGGCGACATCGGCGAAGCGTTCCGCGATCGGTGCCGCCGGCTTGTGCACGGTCACGTCGGCGACCTGCACGAGCGGGTCCGCCAGCGCGACGACGGCCAGCCGGGCGGCCAGCGTCTCCAGCAGGTCGACCGGCTCGCCGCGGACGACGTCCGCGAGCGCCTGCGCAAGCTCCCCGTAGTGCACGGTCCGGGTGAGGTCGTCGTGGGCGGCGGCCGCGCGGGTGTCCAGGTGGAGCGCGACGTCGACGACGAAGTCCTGGCCGTCCCGCCGCTCGGCCGGGAAGACCCCGTGCCGGCCGAACACGGTCAGGCCCGACAGCTGGATGCGGTCCAGCGGCCGGCCCTCGCCGTCCGTGACGGCGGGAAGCGACCCGGCGGGGGTCACCGGGCGCCCGCCCGGTCGCGGGCCGCGGCGCGCACGGCGGCCGCGACCCGCACGGCGTCCGCCGAGGCGCGCACCGCGTGCACCCGGACGACCCAGGCACCGGCCGCGGCGGCGAGCGCGGTGGTGGCGGCCGTCGCGTCGTCCCGCGCGGGCGGCGGGAGCGGTTCGCCGTCCGGTGCTGCGAGCAACGACCCCAGGAAGCGCTTCCGGGAGGCCCCGACCAGCAGCGGCCGGCCGAGGACCGCCAGCCCGTCGAGCCGGGCCAGCAGCTCCCAGTTGTGGTCGGCGTTCTTGGCGAAGCCCAGCCCCGGGTCGAGGACGACGCGGGCGGGGTCCACCCCCGCGGCGGCCAGCGCGTCCAGGCGCGCGCGCAGCTCGGCGGCCACCTCGACGACGACGTCGTCGTAGTGGGCCAGCTGCTGCATGGTGGCGCTCGGGCCGCGCCAGTGCATCGCCACGTACACCGCCCCGGTACGCGCCAGCAGCGGCAGCATCCCGGCGTCCGCCTGGCCCGAGCTGACGTCGTTGACGATCAGGGCACCCGCGTCCAGCGCCGCCGCCGCGACGCCGGCCCGCATGGTGTCCACGCTGACGACGACGCCCTCCTCGACCAGCCGGCGCACCACCGGCAGCACCCGGCGCAGCTCCTCCGCCTCCGCCACCCGCTCCGCACCCGGCCGGGTGGACTCGCCCCCCACGTCGACGAGATCGGCGCCCTCGGCCACCAGCCGGCGGCCGTGCTCGATCGCGGCCCCCGGGTCGAGCCAACGACCGCCGTCGCTGAACGAGTCGGGGGTCACGTTGACCACTCCCATGACCAGGCACCGCCCGGCGGTCGCCAGGGTGGCGGGCAGACCGAGCAGGTCCGGCAGGTCGGGCAGGTCAGGCACGGGCCAAACCCTAGCCGCGACGGGCGACCACGGCTCTTGTCCACACGTTGTCCACAGGTTGTCACCAGGCTTTCCGGGTCATCGCACAGGTCTTCCACAGGCAGGAGGACATCCGTCCGGATTTCACCCACAGGGTTGTCCACAGCAGTGGGAAGATGCTTGTCGACACGCAAGAAAGGCCTTGCGGCCCAACACCTTCCGGTCGTCGCGCCGTTCGACCGCTCCCCTTGTGCAGGGGGACAATCGGGGGTAGAAATCCTCCACGCCATCAGGCTTTCGATGGTCGACGCCAGGCGTTCACCTGGTGGACCTGAAGCGGCGGGCTTCCCGCTACGGAGGGGCCGGCACGATGCCGGGGCGGACCAGCGGGTCCTTCCCGGCCACCCTGGCCGGTGACTGTCGCGGAGATGGCTATGGAGCGGCCCTGAGGGGCCCTGGGCCCAACGGGAGCCACCCGCCGGGCCGGCGTGGACGACGCTGCGCGGGGTTCCGAGCCACCGTTCCACCGGTCGGGTGCGGTGCCACCGGGGGTCATACCGGTAACAGCACGGGGCGTCGTCCCCGAGCACCACGGCCAGTAAGGCCCCTCGAGCGCGAATCTCGAGGGGCCTTACTTCTGCGCCGGGCCTGCCGGACACGGACGCCCGCCGACCCGCCCCCTGGTGTATCCCGCACCCCCTGGTCGCGGCGGGAACGACACGCGGGCGAGACAATGCCGGGACCGACGTCGACCCGACCGGCAGCCACCCACCCGATCGACGTCCGCCCGAGGAGAAGGAGTGCCACCCCATGGCCGACGTGACCGACGTCATCGGCGCCTGTGCGCTGGACTGCCCGGATGCCTGCTCCTGGGTGGTCACGGTCGAGGACGGCGTCGCCGTCCGGCTGCGCGGGAACGGGGAGCACCCGTTCACCCGCGGGGGTCTGTGCGCCAAGGTGAACCCCTTCCTGGAGTACGCCGCCGCCCCCGACCGGTTACGCACCCCGCTGCGCCGCACCGGCCCCAAGGGCAGCGGCGCCTTCGAGCCGATCGGCTGGGAGGAGGCGCTCGCCGAGATCGCGGCCCGGTTCCGCACCGCGATCGACGAGGACGGGCCGGAGTCGATCTGGCCGTTCGCCGGGACCGGCTCGCTGGGGTACCTGCAGGGGTGCGGCGCGGGCGGGTCCCGCCTCTTCCACGCCCTGGGCGCGAGCCGGCACCGGGTCGACATCTGCTCGGTGGCCGGGCACGCCGGGATGTCCTACACGACCGGTTCCGCCATGGGCATGGACCCGGAGGACCTCGCCCACTCCGCGCTCGTCCTGCTCTGGGGCACCAACACGCTGACGACGAACCTGCACCAGTGGCCGGCCGTCACCGCGGCCGGCGAGCGGGGGGCGGAGGTGGTCGTCGTCGACCCGGTGCGCACGCGGACGGCGCAGCGCGCCGACCGTCACCTGGCCCCGCGCCCCGGCACCGACGCCGCGCTCGTCCTCGGCGTCCTGGCGGAGCTGGTGCGCCTCGGCGCCACCGACGAGGAGTACCTGGAGCGGTGGTCGCTGGGGTGGCCGCAGTTCCGCGACACCGAGCTCGCCGGCTGGAGCGCGGCGCGCGCCGCCGACGTCTGCGGGCTGCCGGTCGCGGACGTCGACTGGCTCGCCGGGCGGATCGCCGCCAGCCGGCCCACGGGCATCCGCTCGCTCATGGGAATGCAGCGCCACGGCGGGGGTGGCGCCGCGTTGCGCGCGCTGTCGTGCCTGCCCGCCGTCACCGGCGACTACGCGCGCCGCGGCGGTGGCCTGTGCTACTCGACCGGACGCGCGTACGGCCTCGACGCGGCCGCCGTCTCCCGCCCGGACCTGCAGCCGCACGGCCCCGCGCGGTCGCTCGACCAGTCCACCCTCGGCCGCGAACTGCTCGAGCGCACCGACCCGCGCGTCCGGGTGCTGTACGTGTGGGCCGCCAACCCGATGGTGTCCAACCCCGACCTCGGGCGCACCCGCGCCGGCCTGCTCCGCGACGACCTGTTCACCGTCGTCGCCGATCACGTGCTCACCGACACCGCCCGCTACGCCGACGTCGTCCTGCCCTCGACGACGCAGCTCGAGCACGCCGACCTGCTCAGCTCGTACGGGCACGTCTACCTGCAGTGGAACGAGCCCGCGGTCGCGCCCTCCGGCGGCTGCCTCTCGCACACCGAGGTGATGCGGCGGCTCGCCCGCGAGCTGCGCCCCGACGAGCCCGCGCTGCAGGCCACGGACGACGAGCTGGCCGCCGCGGCGCTCGGCTCGGGCCACCCGTCGCTGCGCGGCGTGACGCTCGACGTGCTGCGCGAGCGGGGCTGGGTCCGGCTCGCGGTGCCGACGCCGTACCTGCCGTTCGCGGCGGGCTTCCCGACGGCGTCGGGGCGGTTCGAGTTCCGGTCGGAGGCCGGCGCCGCGGACGGCGCGGGCGCCTTCCCGTCGTACGTGCCGCCGCACGTCGCCGGCCGCCCGGCCGCGTCCGACGGCACGCTGGAGCTCATCAGCGCGGCGCAGCACTACCTGCTGAACTCGACGTTCGCCCGTGGCCCCCGGGCGGCCGCCGCGGGTGACCCCACGGTGACGCTGCACCCGGACGACGCCGCCGCGCGCTCGGTGGCCGACGGCGCGGCGGTCGTGGTCGCGAACGAGCGCGGGTCGTTCCGCGCCCGGGCCGTCGTGTCGGACGTCGTCCGGCGCGGCGTCGCGGCCTCGCCCAAGGGCTTCTGGGCGGGCGCGGACGGCGAGGGCGTCAACGCGGTCACCGCGGACCGGCCCTCCGACCTGGGCTCCGGCGCGACCTTCCACGACGTCCGGGTCACGGTGACGCCGGCCGGCTGACCGGCACGGCCCGGTCGGCCGACCGATCGGCCGGCTCACCGGCCGGCTGACCCGCGGGTCAGCCGGCCAGGTCAGCCGGCCAGGTGGCCCCAGTCGCGCTCGAGCACGTGCCACGGCCCGGACGCGACCGGCTCGCCGCCCTGCAGGATCAGCACGTGGTCGGCCTGGGCGAGCGCCGCCCGTTTCGACGACGAGCCGACCACCGTCACGCCGTGGGCCCGCAGCGCCTGCCACAGCTCCAGCTCCGTCGTGACGTCCAGCGCCGAGGACACGTCGTCCGCGATGAGCAGCTCGGTGTTCGGCGCCAGCGCCCGGGCGAGCGCCAGCCGTTGCAGCTGGCCGCCGGACAGCCGGGTCCCCTTGTGCCCGATGACCAGCCCCGTGCCGCTGCCCGCCGCCGCCAGGTCGTACTCGAGCCGGGCGATGGAGACCGCGCCGTCCGCGTCGACGTCGTGCCCGAGGCGGATGTTGTCGGCGATCGTGCCCGACAGCACTCGCGGCAGCTGCGCCACGTAGCCGACCTGGTTGGGCCGCAGGAAGACCTCCGGCGCGGTGACCGGACGGCCGTTCCAGCGCAGCTCGCCGCGATGGTGCACGATGCCCGCGAGCGCGCGCAGCAGGGACGACTTGCCCGACCCGACCGGCCCGGTGACCAGCACCAGGCTCCCCCGCGCCACGCTGAGGTCGACCCCGCGCACGCCCACGGTGCCGTCCTCGTGGACGGCCGTGAACCCGGCCAGGTCGAGCCGGCGCAGCGGGTGCCGGTCCGCCGGCTCCGGCCCCGGCGCGGTGCCCGCGGACAGGTCCACCCCCGGCACGGACGTCGAGTACTCGGCGACCCCGCACATGGCCACCGTGCGCCGGGTCCAGACCCGGGCCGACGGCAGCTGCGACACCAGCGAGGCCGTCGTCCAGGCGAACCACCGCGCCGCCCCCAGGGTGGAGGCGGCGATCAGCGCGCCCGCCGCCGACAGCCCGCCGACGAGGTACAGCGCCCACACCCCGATCGGCAGCAACCCGCTCGCCAGGGACGGCGTCGAGCGGGCCCACACCTGGACGGCGATCTCCCGGCGCTGCCGCTCGCTGCGGACGGCGTCGAGCCGCGCCAGGTGGGCGAGCACCGGTCCGGTCGCGCCGGCCAGCTTCACCGTCCGGGCGGCCGACAGGGACGACACCAGGGCCGTCGCGAAGGCGGCCCGGGCGGCGACGGTCCGGCGGGCGGAGCGCTCCAGCCGCGGCGCGAACCCGGTCGCCGCCAGGCCGGACACGACCATCGTGGCCAGGAAGAACCCGCCCGGCAGGACCGAGCCCGCCACCACCGTCATGCTCGCCAGGACGAGGACGGAGATCCCCTGGTCGATGACGTTGTCGGCCAGCTGGACGACGCGCTCGGTGTCGCCGCCCTGGGCCACGACCTCGGCCGGGGTGTGCTCGCTGATGCGCCGCGGGCCGGTCTGCCCGTGCACCAGCCGGGCCCCGATGCGCAGCATCTGCCGCACCCACCACTCGGGGAACCAGCGGCCGGCGAACCAGGGCAGCGGCACCGTCAACAGCAGGACGGCGACGATCGCCGCCGCTGGGACCCACCGGTCGGAGCCCTCACCCGTCACCAGGAGCGCCCACAGCCACGGCAGGACCGAACCGTCCAGCCCGAGCACCACCGTGACGGCGAAGACGCCCACCGCCGCCATCCCGAAGCGGGCGTCGTTCGTCACCAGCCGGACGATCTCGCGCAGCGCGCGGGTCGGCGGCGGGTCGGGCAGCGGGGGCGGCTCGACCTTCGCGGCGGTCCCCATGACCAGTGGCGCGGCGTCCGAGGGCTCGAGGTCCGCCAGGGCGACCCCGCCGCGCCCGCCGGAACGCGCCCCGACGACGTCGGCCGCGCGCACGTCGGTCTGGCGGCTCGTCGCCAGGAGCTGCGCGAACCGGCGCGACGCGTCCAGCGGCCCGGCCTCCAGCACCGCGCCGTCGGCGAGCACGATCACCTCGTCGCACCGTTGCACGGACGACAGCCGGTGCGCCACGACGATGCCGATCCGGCCGCGCAGCAACCGGTCGGTGGCCGCCTGCACCCGGCTCTCGGTGACCGGGTCCATCCGCGCGGTCGCCTCGTCCAGGATGACGACCTGCGGGTCGCGCACCAGGATCCGGGCGAACGCGACAAGCTGCTCCTGGCCGGCCGACAGCACGTGGCCGCCGTCGCCGAGCCGGGTGTCGACGCCGTCCGGCAGGTCCGCGACCCAGGCCGACAGGCCCAGCTCCGCGAGCGCGCCCGCGGCCCGCTCCAGCAGGTGCGGGTCGAACAGCGCGACGTTCTCGGCGAGCGTGCCGGCGAGGATCTCGGTGCGCTGCGGCACGACCGCGATCCACCGGCGCAGCCCCTCGACGTCCAGGTCCAGCAGGTCGGTGCCGCCCAGGGTCACCGTGCCGCGGGGCAGGTCGATCGCCCGGGTCAACGCCTTGGCCAGCGTCGACTTGCCCGAGCCGCTGCGCCCGATGAGCGCGTACGAGCGCCCGGGCGTGAAGACCAGCCGGACGTCGCGCAGGGCCGGCGGCGCGGCGTCGCCCCGCGCGGAGGGATAGCGGTACGTCAGGCCGTGGACGGCGAGCGGGCCGGGGTGCGGGGGGACGCCCTCGGTGGGCTCCTGCGGGGCCTGGACCAGCAGCTGCACCCGGTTCCAGGCGCCGAGCCCGTACTGCAGCTCGGGCAGCATGTGGCTGATCCGCTCGACGGTCAGGCCGAAGCCGACGGCGAGCAGCCAGACCGCGCTGAGCCGCGCACCGTCGATCCGCCCGGTGACGAGGGCCCAGGCGCCCCCCGCGACGACCAGCGCGATCCCGCACCGCACGAACACGGTCGCCATCGCCATCACCCCGGCCGACAGCCGCCAGACGACCCGGCCGCGTTCCAGGGTGATCCGGGCGCGCAGGGCGTAGAGCCGCACCACGTAGGGCCGCGCCAGGCTGGTGCGGACGTCGTCCTGGCCGTGGACGGCCTCCTCCATCACCGCGGCGACGTCCGACCAGGCCTCCTCCTCCGCCATCCGGGCCGGCGCGATGCGCTGGGCGCGCCCGGACAGCGCGACCGCGAGCAGCGTCCCGGCGACCGCCATCGCCGCCCCGGCGGGCCACCAGACGACGAACGCGGCGACGATGGACAGCAGCCCGGTGGCGACCGCCCGGCCGACCTGGATCCAGCTGCCGCGCAGCTCCGAGGCGACCTGGTTGACGTCGCCGTCGATGCGGTCGAGCAGCTCGCCGACCGCGGTGCCCTCGAGCACCTGCAGGTCCTGGCCGAACGCGACCCGGCACAACCGGCGGCGCACGCCCGCCGACCAGTCCGCCGTCAGACCAGCCGACAGCAGCCCGACGACGACGTCCGTGGTGGTCGCGGCAACGAGCGCCAGCGCGAGGACGACGAACATCGCGCCGGAGCGATCGACCAGCACGGCGCCCGAGAGCGCAGCGGCGGCGGCCTGCCCCGCCGATCCCAGCACCAGCAGGACCGCCACGAGCACCGTGCGGTGCGGCGACGTGCGCCACAGATCGCTCAGGAGGCGCATAACGGGGACTCTCCCTGGGGGTGGTCGGGTGAGCGGGTGGTCGGCGGGCGGTGGGCGGGTGCGCAGGATGGCTCGCACCCGGCTGCGGGCGGGCAGCAACCGCCCCGGCCGCGGGTCGGCGGCCGTGGAGGGGTTCGGGGTGGCTCCAGCCTGCGCCCTGGGCGCGAGAAGGAACAACCGGTTTACCGCTGCGCCTGCCCGGAGGAGGTCAGCGGTGGCCGGCGATGAGGCTCATGGCCTCGGCCCGGGTGGCGGGATTGCGCAGCTGGCCGCGGACGGCGCTCGTCAGGGTGCGGGCGCCGGGCTTGCGGACGCCGCGCATGGACATGCACAGGTGCTCGCACTCCACCACGACGATGACCCCGCGCGGGGCGAGCAGCTCGACGAGGGCGTCGGCCACCTGCGTGGTGAGGCGCTCCTGCACCTGCGGCCGGCGCGCGTAGACGTCGACGAGGCGCGCCAGCTTGGAGAGCCCGGTGATCCGGCCGGTCTCGGCCGGGATGTAGCCGACGTGCGCGACGCCGTGGAACGGCACCAGGTGGTGCTCGCAGCAGGAGAAGACCTCGATGTCCTTCACCAGGACCAGCTCGTCGTGGCCGAGGTCGAAGGTGGTGGTGAGCACGTCCTCCGGCCGCTGCCACAGCCCTGCGAAGAGCTCGGCGTAGGCGCGGGCCACCCGGGCCGGGGTCTGCTGCAACCCGTCGCGGTCGGGGTCCTCCCCGATGGCCAGCAGGATCTCCCGGACGGCGCGCTCCACGCGGGGGGCGTCGTAGGGCTGCCGCGCGGCGCCGTCCACCCCGGCCGGCAGGGTGACCCGTTCCACGGACGAACCGGCCGGCGCGTCGAGCGCGCCGGCCGGATCGAAGGAGAGCTCGGGGGTCAGAACTGCTCCCCGCCGAGGGTGCCGGGGCCGAGCGCGCCGCCGCCCAGCGAGGGGGCCGGGTGGGAGCCGTGGCCGTTCTGGGCGGCCCGCTCGGCGGGCGTCAGGACCGGCGGGATGTCGGACACGAGCCGGCGGTCGCTGGAGAGCCAGACGGGCCGCTCCGGCCGCTTGATGATCGGCACGAAGATGGCCGCCAGCTCGTCCTTGTTGAGGGTCTCCTTCTCGAAGAGCTGGATCACCAGCTCGTCGAGGACGCCGCGGTTCTCGACGAGGACCTCCCAGGCCTCGTCGTGGGCGTTCTCGATGAAGCGGCGGACCTCCTCGTCGACGACACCGGCGACCTCCTCGGAGTAGTCGCGCTGGTGGCCCATGTCGCGGCCGAGGAAGACCTCGCCCTGCGACTGCCCCAGCTTGATCGCCCCGACCCGCTCGGACATGCCGAACTGGGTGACCATCTTGCGGGCGATCGCCGTCGCCTTCTCGATGTCGTTGCTGGCCCCGGTGGTCGGGTCGTGGAAGACGAGCTCCTCGGCGACGCGCCCGCCGAGGGCGTAGGCGAGCTGGTCGAGCAGCTCGTTGCGCGTCGTGGAGTACTTGTCGTCCTGCGGCATGACCATCGTGTAGCCGAGCGCGCGGCCGCGGGGAAGGATCGTCACCTTGGTCACCGGGTCGGTGTGGCGCAGTGCCGCCGCCACCAGGGCGTGTCCGCCCTCGTGGTAGGCGGTGATCTTCTTTTCCTTCTCGCTCATGATCCGGCTGCGCTTCTGCGGGCCGGCGATGACCCGGTCGATGGCCTCGTCGAGGGCGTGGTCGTCGATCAGGCGGGCGCCGGCGCGCGCCGTCAGCAGGGCCGCCTCGTTGAGCACGTTGGCCAGGTCGGCACCGGTGAACCCGGGGGTGCGCCGGGCGACGGCCATCAGGTCGACCGAGGGGGCCATCGGCTTGCCCTTGGCGTGCACGGTGAGGATGTGGTGCCGGCCCTGCATGTCGGGGGCGTCGACGGCGATCTGACGGTCGAACCGGCCCGGGCGAAGCAGCGCCGGGTCGAGGATGTCCGGCCGGTTCGTCGCGGCGATGAGGATGACGTTGGTCTTGACGTCGAACCCGTCCATCTCGACGAGGAGCTGGTTCAGCGTCTGCTCGCGCTCGTCGTGGCCGCCGCCGAGACCCGCACCGCGGTGCCGGCCGACGGCGTCGATCTCGTCGACGAAGACGATCGCCGGCGCGTTGGCCTTGGCCTGGTCGAAGAGGTCACGCACGCGGCTCGCGCCGACGCCGACGAACATCTCGACGAAGTCCGAGCCGGAGATGGAGTAGAAGGGCACCCCGGCCTCGCCGGCGACGGCCCGGGCGAGCAGCGTCTTGCCGGTACCGGGCTGGCCGTACAGCAGGACGCCCTTGGGGATCTTGGCGCCGACGGCCTGGAACTTCGCCGGCTCGGCCAGGAACTCCTTGATCTCCTGCAGCTCCTCGACGGCCTCGTCCACCCCGGCGACGTCCGCGAAGGTGACCTTGGGCATGTCCTTGTTGACGAGCTTCGCCCGGGACTTGCCGAAGTTCATCACCCGCGACCCGCCGCCCTGCATCTGGCCCATCAGGAACCAGAACAGCCCGAGGATCACGATCAACGGCAGCACCGTGTAGAGCAGCCCGGTCCACCAGGGCGCCTGCGGGTTCTCGTCGTTGAAGCCCTTGGTGGGCGGGAAGTCGTTGAGGAGCTGGACGAACTGGGCTCCGCGCGCGTCCACGTAGTAGGTGGCGACCCGGTCACTGCCGGCCACCGCCTTCGTCGTGAGCGTCAGCTCGAGCCGCTGGTCGCCGTTGACCATGACGGCCGACGCCACCTGCCGGCTCTTGATCAGCTCGATCGCCTTGGACGTGTCGACCTGCTCGAACCGGTTCGGCGAGAGCAGCCGGGCACCGAGGAACACGACGAAGACCGCGGCGATCACCCAGATCACCGGGCCACGAGTCAGTCGCTTGAGATCCATTCAGCGGGGGCAGTCAGCCCCGTCCCTTCCGCTCGCACTCAACTGGAACGACGGTACACGCCGTCGCGCGGGAGATCGCACCGTACGACCGGGCTCCCTCGAGGGATGCAACGGGCGGGCACGGCACGGTGTTCCGTTCATGGTTCCGCTGCGGGCGTACCACAGCACGCAGCGTATCCGGGCCCGACGTCCTCACCAGCCGAAACCGGGACGATCGCCGGCTGTGACCCCCGGCCGGCCCAACGGACGCCGGGCCGCTCCGACGGTCACGAGGCGTACACGTGCTCCGCCAGCGTGCCGACGACGCGGAGGTTGCGGTACCGCTCGGCGTAGTCCAGGCCGTACCCGACCACGAACTCGTTCGGGATGTCGAACCCGACGTAGCGCAGGTCGACGTCGACCTTCGCGGCGTCGGGCTTGCGCAGCAGGGCGCAGACCTCCACGGACGCCGGGCCGCGCGAGGAGAGGTTCGCCACGAGCCAGGAGAGCGTCAGGCCGGAGTCGACGATGTCCTCCACGATGATCACGTGCCGGCCGGAGATGTCGCGGTCGAGGTCCTTGAGGATGCGGACCACGCCCGAGGACTTGGTGCCCGACCCGTAGGAGGAGACGGCCATCCAGTCCACCTCGACGCTCATCCGCAGGTGCCGGGTGAGGTCGGCCATGACGATCACCGCCCCCTTGAGGACCCCGACGAGCAGCGGTTCCCGGCCCGCGTAGTCCCGCTCGATGGCGGCGGCCAGTTCGGCGAGCTTGGCCTGGATCTCCTGCTCGGACAGCAGGACCCTGTCCAGGTCCGTGCCCATGTCGGCGGCGTCCACGTCACTCCCGGGTGCTGGTCGTCAGCTGCTGACGGTCCCGGCCGGTCCGGCCGGCGGCGCGAGCACCAGCCTTCCATACGCCCGTCGGCCGCTGACACCGCCGGGCAGGCGTACCGCGCCCTGGCCGCGCCACGCCATGACCAGGGCGTCCAGGGCCAGGACGTGGCGGCGTCCCAGCGCGCCGGCCGGGCTGCCCGCCCGGCGGGCGGCGGCGAGCAGGGCCCGGCGGCGGATCGCGGCGGGCGCCGTGGCGAGGGTGTCGACGTCCAGCTCCAGGGCGCCCGGCCCGAGGGCCTCCGGCTCCGGGCCAGCAGCCAGGGCGGCGGTCAGGAGGCCCTCGGCGAGGGCCTCCAGGGCGTCGGCGTCCTCCCGGGCCAGGTCGGCCGAGCGGGCCAGCGCCCCGACCAGGCCCGGGCCGAGGGCGGCCTCCAGCTCCGGCAGGAGCGCCCGCACCCGGCTGCGGGCGTAGGCGGGGTCGGCGTTGGCGGGGTCGGTCCAGGGGGCCAGCCTCTGCTCGGCGCAGGCGCCGGCCGTGGTCTCCCGTGGCAGCGTCAGCAGCGGACGGCGGAACGGCCCCCGGCGCGCCGGCATCCCGGCGAGGCTGCGCGCGCCGGAGCCACGGGCCAGCCCGAGCAGCACCGTCTCCGCCTGGTCGTGCAGGGTGTGCCCGAGCAGCACGGCCACCGCCGCGTGCCGGACGGCGGCCGCCTCCAGCGCGGCGTACCGCGCGGTGCGGGCGGCCGCCTCCGGGCCCCCGACGCCGTCGGGCCGCACCCGGACGACGTCGACCGGCGCCAGCCCGAGCCGGGCGCACGTGGCCGCGGCGGCGGCTGCGACGTCCGCGGAACCGGCCGACCAGCCGTGGTCGACGACGACGGCCCCCGCCCGCAGCCCCGCCCGCGGCGCCTCGAAGGCGAGGGCGGCGGCGAGCGCCAGCGAGTCGGGCCCGCCGCTGCAGGCCACGAGCACGGTGGCCCCCGGCGCGAGGTCGGCGAGGCCGGCGCGGACCGCCGACCGGACCGCCGCGACCTGCGGCGCCAGCCGGGAACCGGCCCGCGGTCCGCGCGACGGGTCAGGAGCCGGCCGGCCGGCCGTCAGCCGTGGACCCGGCGCACCCAGGCCGACGGGTCGGCGATCTCCGCCGGCTGCGGGAGGGTGTTCGGCGACGTCCACACCGCATTGAACCCCGTCATCCCGACCTCGGCCAGGACCCCCCGGACGAAGCGGGCGCCGTCCGCGTACTGGCGCATCTTGGCGTCCAGCCCGAGCAGGCGACGCAGGAGCTGGTCGACGACGCCGCGACCGGCCCGGCGGGCGTCGAAGCGCTCCCGGATGGTGGCGACGGATGGCACGGCCTGCGGTCCGGCGAGGTCCATCACGACGTCCGCGTGGCCTTCCAGCAGCGACATCACGGCGGTGAGCCGGGCCAGCCGGGCCCGCTGCTCCGGGGTCTGGACCGCCTCGAGCAGGGGCGAGGCGGAGCCGCCGCGCACCAGGTCCGGCACGGAGCGCAGCGCCTCGGCCAGCCGCTCGGCGAGCTGCGCCGGCTCCACCATCAGCTCGCCGACGAGCCCGCGGATCTCGCCGACGAGGTGCTCGGCCAGCCACGGCGTGGAGGTGAACTGCACCCGGTGGGTCTCCTCGTGGAGGCACACCCACAGCCGGAAGTCGGACGTCGCGACGCCCAGCTCCCGCTCGACGTGGACGACGTTCGGCGCCACGAGCATCAGCCGGCCCCCCGCGCCGCCGGCACCCTTGGCAGCACCCTCGGCCGGGGCGAACGGGTCGTACTGGCCGAGCACGCGGGAGGAGAGGATGCCGAGCAGCGACCCCACCTCGGCGCCGGTGATCCGGCTGCCGATGGCGGTGAGCCCGCCGGACGGCGCGCGCCCGCGCCGCTCGAACGTCTCGGCCAGGACGGGCTCGAGCAGCGAGCGGAAGCCGAGCGCGTTCGCGCGGGCCCAGCCCGCCCGGTCGACGACCCGCACCGGCGGCCCGGGCGGGCTCACCAGCCCGGTCACCCCGGTGACGTGCCCGGTCGCCGCGGCGGACGCCGTCCGTAGCTCGGCGACGACGGCCGCCGCCTCCTCCGGCGGGACCTGCGGGCCGGGCCGCCCGACGACGGCGGCGGTGCGCGCGGCGAGGTCCCAGTCGACGAGGAGGTCGACCGGAGCGGGCGCGGGCTCGACGGGGGTCATCGCTCCACCGTACGGGGGTGGCCGCGAACCGTCATCGCGAGGCCGGGCGGGATCCCGGACCCGGCGTCAGCGGCAGCCGCACCCGGCGAGGGTGGCGGCCACGGCGTCGAGCGCGGCGCGGCCCGGCTCCGTCGCCGGGACCTTGTCGGCGACCACCGCGAAGGCGAGCAGCCGCCCGTCCGCGTCGACCACCGTGCCGGCGAGGGACCCGACGCCGGTGAGCGTGCCGGTCTTGGCGCGGACGACGCCCGCCCCCTTGACCGCACCGGCCCCGGCGAACCGGTCGGCGAGCGTTCCGGACGCTCCCGCCACGGGCAGGCCGGTGAGGACCGGCCGCAGCTCCGGGTGGTCCGGGGCCGCGGCGAGCGCCAGGGTGCGGACGACGGTGCCGGCGGGGGCCACGGTCGAGGTGCCCAGCCCGCTGCCGCCCGCCAGCCGGGCCCCGGTCACCGGGATGCCGAGCTGCCCGATCCGCGCCACCACGGCCTGCCCCGCGCCGGCGAACGTGGCCGGCTTCCCCGCGGCGACGGCGACGAGGCGCGCCAGGACCTCGGCGGTGGTGTTGTCGCTGTCCGTCAGGTCGTGCTCCACGATGTCGGCGACGGTCGCCGACCGGACCTCGCCGAGCACCTCGGCCCCCGCCGGCGCGGCCGCCCGGCGCACCGGCCCGGTCACCGTCACGCCCCGCGCCGCCAGCAGCGTCCCGAACTGCCGGGCGGCCGAGAGGGCGGGATCGGCGAGCCGGGCAGCCGGCAGTCCCGGACGCGGCGGCGTCCCCGGCCGGGTCACCCCGACGGTGACCTCGACCGGCATGACGGGCGCGACGAACCCGCCGCCGACGTCGCCGCGCGACCAGGCCGGGTTGACAGCCGGTCCGGTGAAGAGGGTGTCGTCGAGGCGGACCGCCACCGACGTCGTCCCCCGGGCGCGCAGGGCCGCGGCGGTGGCGTCGGCGAGGTCGCCGAGGCCGGCGTGGCCCTGGACGGCGTCCGGATCGCCCGCGCCGGGCGCGAGCATCACGTCGCCACCGCCCACGAGCACCACCTCTCCCGACCCGGCGCCGACGACGGCGCGGGTCGGCAGCGTGGTGTGCGGGCCGAGCGCCGCCAGCGCGGCCGCCGCGGTGAGGATCTTGGTCGCCGAGGCCGGGACGACGGGACGGGTCGCGCCGCGGGCGAACAGGCTCGCGCCCGTCCCGACGTCCACGACCTCGGCCGCCACCGAACGCCCCAGCGCGGGCCGGGCGAGCAGCCCGGCCAGGGCCTTGCCGACCCCGGCCGGGACGGGGGGCGCCGCCGCGTCGGTCAGCGGGGGCAGCACCTGCGCCACCACGGACGGGACGACCGCGCCCGGCAGCGGCAGGACGACGACGGGCGGCGCCGCCGTCGTCGAGGGGGCCGCCGTCGAGGGAGGCGTCGCGGTCGAGGGGGCCGGCGAGGTCGCGGACGGTGCCGTGGGCGCGGTCAGCACGGTGAGGACGACCATCGCCGCCACCTGCGCGGACAGCGAGATGCCGGGCACACTCCCCCCTCGTCATGGATGATGGGCTCGGGGCCGACAGTAGTCTGTCGTGGGGCGGCGCCCGGCCGGCCCTGACTGTCGTCGGCTGCCCCGAGCGGCTGCTCGAAGGAGAATCGCAGTGGAGTTCGACGTCACGATCGAGATCCCCAAGGGCCAGCGCAACAAGTACGAGATGGACCACGTGACGGGCCGCATCCGGCTCGACCGGATGCTGTTCACCTCGACCCGCTACCCCCACGACTACGGCTTCGTCGACGGCACCCTCGGCGAGGACGGCGACCCGTTGGACGCCCTCGTGATCCTCGACGAGCCGACGTTCCCGGGCTGCCTCATCCGGGCGCGGGCCATCGGCATGTTCCACATGCGCGACGAGGCCGGCGGCGACGACAAGGTGCTCTGCGTCCCCGCCGGCGACCCGCGCATGAAGCACATCCAGGACCTGACCGACGTCAGCGACTTCGACCGCCTCGAGATCCAGCACTTCTTCGAGACCTACAAGGACCTCGAGCCGGGCAAGAGCGTCGAGGGCGCGCACTGGACCGGGCGGGTCGAGGCCGAGAAGGAGATCGAGGCGTCGCGCGAACGGCTGGCCGCGGCGCAGGCGGCCGGCACCTACCACTGACCTCACCCCCGCCGTGTTCATGGGCTTCAACTGAAGTCCATGATCACGGCGGAACGGGTTTCCCAGCGTCCTCACAGGTTCGCCACAGGCTGCGTCGAGCCGCGGCGAGGAGTGTGACGCGCGGTGTCCCGGGGCCTGCCACGCTCTGTCCCGGGAACGGTCGTGCACCGCAGGGGAGAGGAAGTGTGAGCCCGTGGCCAGACGGGTCGAGGGCGGCCGGGTCGAGGGCGGCCGGGTCGAGGGCGGCCGGGTCA
>Ga0302299_10000116_pt1 | contig 34746 bp, 42 predicted proteins | sample III_Fen_N3_4_FD_198795 | JGI IMG/M metagenome (GOLD analysis project Ga0302299, IMG submission 198795) | Peat permafrost microbial communities from Stordalen Mire near Abisko, Sweden - III_Fen_N3_4 | ecosystem: Environmental > Terrestrial > Soil > Wetlands > Permafrost | place: Sweden: Abisko...
CTACCGACCCCAGATTCTATGCTCCAGGAACCATGGCCTTAGATTATAAAGGCGCTAATCCCTCTTCACCTCTGGACGTCCTCAGACAACAACTACTAGCGCCGAATGGCACTGACCTGATCAAGATCAATCCCCTCTGGACTAATTGATATGCCACTCTTCGCCCCAGGTCAGGTTATGTCCCCGCAGGAACGCGCGGAAGCCATCCGTTCAGGAGCCATGCTCCCCGAAGACTTCATCCCCACCTCTACAGCGCTAGCTCCGCCTCCGAAGACATATGACAACCGCCCTTCCTCAGCTCAAGAGGACCTCGCCAAGTCACTGGGCATTACGGTAGAAGAGCTCAAACGACGTCAGCAAATACAGTTTCAGCAGCTCCAGCAACGTCGGCAAAACAAAGCTGGTGGTGGCGCCCTCAAGCAACTCGCGGCCCACCTAGCTGGTCCTGCATCTCACGTTCGCACCTTCACTGCAGAGGATTTCCCTGAACTCCTGGACACCCTGGCGAGGTATGGAAAGGCTCGCGCGCTTCCACCGAAGAACTCCACCATCTTTGGTGAGATGATCAAAAATGCCAGCGAGGATGATTCGAAAGCGCTGACCCATGTTACCTTGTCAGCCGACGGTACGCCGCAAGCCGCGGCACAAACAGATTCTGATTACCTGGCGTATCTAGTGAACCTAGCGGGCGGGAAAGGTGCTGGAACCCAGGCTCTCGAACACTTGCAAGGCTCGCACCCCACATTAACCGCCTACCCCACGCACGATGCCCAAGGCTACTGGGATAAGATCATCCAACGTCAACCTGGATGGGAGAAAGTCCCCGGAACCGAGGTCGATGTGGACAGCCTCAAATGGTCGCGCCAGAACAAATCCGAAGGCGGCCGCATCGGTAATCGAGGTAGAGGACTCCCTTCTAGCGATCAATCCAAGCTAGGTCCCCTATCCGTTATCAAAGGCCTGGCTTCCATGATGGGCAGCGCAGGACGAGGGGCGGCTACCACGTTCGCGGGCATTCCTGGTGACCTCACCCGCCTTGGATACACCCTCTCAGGAAATGAACAGCCGGGCAAGGGCAAAACCCTCTTTCCTGACAGCTCTGACATGCGTCGTAAGGCACCAAATCTGCCTAGAGACATGCGCTCGGAAGCCTATCAGGACCTGGGCAACTTTGCTCCCGTCAACCCCGCTTCCGCCACTAAGGTAGCGGGCCTAGGTGGCGCTGAGCTTCTCGCTCGAGCCATGCAAAGCGAATCCCCACTAGCTCAGATGCTAACCGCAGCCGTCCGCCCAATGGGAATCATGAAGCAGAAAGGCGGGAACTGGTTATCAGGTTCAGTAGAGGATGCGCTGGCGGGGTTGAAGAAGGGACCACGGCAAGGCTCCTTAGCCGGCAACTTCAGTGACTACCGCCCCTTGCTAGAAGGTGAATTCAAGGGGGAACCCAGAAGCAGTTTTTACGACCCAAATTCAGGCGAACTACTCGACGCCAACATTTACCATGACTACGCCGCTGCGCTTGCCCCGCACGCTCCTGTCAACTCCTGGATCGACAAAGCCCTCACCAAGTACGTACGCAATGACATGGCGACTCCAGAGGATCCAATCCGAGCATTAGCCGAGAGTGGAATCCTTCACGTTGACCCGGATGCGCTAGCCACTAGACTTCCCGTGTCGGCAGTTAGAAACAACCATATCAAAGGCGACACTCCAGTCTACACTACGGCAAACTCAGACTTTGCCGCTAAGTGGGAGAGAGCGGCGGATGCCAACCTCAGAGTCCATGATGCCCGCTCATTAGCTAACACTGAGACAGTCGGCGGGAAAGATCCTGGACCTACTTACACTCGGAAAGACCCATGGCTCAAGGACATTGATCCTAAGGCTCTAGTCCATCAGATCCCTAACTCAAATGGGGCATCACTTCAGTCAGACCTCGGCTTCGACCATCTCATCGACGAACTCAATAATTCCATCAACCCAGAGAGCGGACTCCCCCTACATTTGCAGTTCCCGGCTGATCGGCTCTCTAAGGTCACGGTACCACAAGCCGTCGAGAGAGTATCCCAGATCAACGCCTGGCGCGCAGCCCAGAAGGCGGAAGCGGATGCAGCGAAAGCAAACAACGCCGCGACCGTTCTGCACAAGGAGTATCCGGAGAAGGGGATGAAGTGGGTACAGTTGAAGACTCCGGAGAAAGTAGAGGGACTACCCTCCTCAATGGGTGTGGAGGAAACCTCTCCAGGCAACTTTAAGTCTTACCTCACCGTCAAGAATAGCTACGAGGAGCCTTATAAGAAATACTCCCCACCCTTTAGTACTTACGAAGAGGCCATGGCCGACGCGTATACCAAGGCTCCTAAAGAGGTGCTCGCTGATGCTCTAAGGTACGAGGGCGACACAATGGGCCACTGCGTAGGCGGATATTGCGACGACGTGGCGAGTGGTCGCTCCAACATCTTCAGTCTGCGTGATGCTAAGGGTCAGCCGCATGTGACGGTGGAGACTGCTCCCGGTGATCAGTTTGCATCCCGCGACCGGCTATTTGACGTGACCCCTGAGGATTACACCAAAATATCGCATCGAGCAGAAGAAATGCTGGCGTCTGGAGACTATGGTAATGACTTGAATGCGGCCATGACAGATGCCGCAAATGAACATCTTGGGCCACCACCCTCAAAGATCGTACAAATCAAAGGCAAGGGCAACGCCAAGCCACACGACGACTACCTGCCGTATGTGCAGGACTTCGTGAAGAGTGGACAGTGGGGCGACGTGGGCGACTTGGGCAACGCCGGATTGCACCGTGTACAGGCAGCGGACGGCAGTGTGAGCTACTTGTCCCCTGAAGAGTATAAGGCGGCTAAGGCCCCATGGCTGGTGGATGATCCAGTGGGTTATGCTGAAGGTGGCCCAATCGTCGCTCCTAACCAAGTTGACTTCGAAAATCTCGATAACTTCTTGAAACCGAGATATAATTAGTAAAACTCCAGGAACAAGCTATGATCGACCTACCAGACGACGAACTCATCGAGAACTCAGACGGAAGTGTTGACATTCCTGATGAATCATCCTCAGCTGAATCAGAAGAGCCAACTGATCACCTCGAGAATCTGGCTGAGATCCTTCCAGATGCCATCCTATTAGACATCTCCCTTGACCTCACTGAGGCCATTGACCGAGACCGTGAATCCCGCAAAAAGCGTGACAAACAGTATGAGGATGGCCTGCGTCGCACGGGTTTGGGCGATGATGCTCCTGGTGGAGCGGATTTTGAGGGAGCCTCTGATGTCGTCCACCCTGTACTTGCAGAGGCTTGTGTAGACTTTGCCGCACGAGCCATCAAGGAGCTTTTCCCGCCACAGGGACCAGTCAAGACCTCAATTATAGGTCAAACAACCCCTGAGCAGCTCGATAGGGCTGAGCGTAAGCGCACGTTCATGAACTGGCAGCTCACTACTCAGATGCCTGAGTATCGGCCCGAGCTGGAGCAACTCCTCACACAGCTTCCTCTGGGTGGATCCCAATTCCAAAAGTTCTGGCACGACGATCGCTTCGAGCGTCCAGTCAGTGAATTTGTACCAATTGATGACATTCTCCTGCCTTACTCCGCTACGAGCTTCTATACAGCTCAGCGAGTGACGCATGTCCAGCACATTACCCAATTTGAGTATGAGAAGAGGGTTCGATCTGGACTTTACCGGGACATCCCGAACCTGGCTGATGCCTCGGGACTCATGCCTGAGCAGACGGATTCGGCCAAAGCCAATGACAAGATTGAAGGCAAAGAGGAAGACGCCTACAACGAGGATGGTCTGCGGGACATTTATGAGGTTTATTGCTGGCACGAGGTAGAAGGTGACGAACCTGATCCTTACATCATCACAATTGACGCCTATACTGAGAAGGTTCTGGCGATTTATCGCAATTGGGCTGAGGGGGATGACAAAAAGGAGAAACTCGACTGGCTAGTGGAGTGGAAATTCATTCCCTGGCGAGGCGCATACGCCATCGGTTTCCCACAACTGATAGGATCACTCAGCGCGGCAGCCACAGGTTCCCTTCGGGCGCTCCTCGATTCGGCCCACATCAACAACCTACCTGGCTTAATTAAGCTAAAATCCAACAAAACCGTCGGTCAGAACACCAATGTTGAGGCTACTGGGATCTCTGAGATCGAAGGACCCCCGGGAATTGATGATATTCGCAAGCTTCTCATGGCGATGCCCTTCAATCCCCCGAGCCCCATCCTGTTTCAACTGCTCGGATGGCTGACAGACGCTGCTAAGGGTGTCGTTCGCACGGCTGAGAGTGCTATTGCTAATGCTGGAGACCGTACCCCAGTTGGCACGACTCAAGCCATGATCGAGCAGGGTTCCACAATCTACTCTGCAATCCACGCCCGCTTACATGAGAGTCAGAAGAAGGCATTCCAGATCCTGGCTCGCATCAATGGAACCTGGCTTGAGGATGAGACTCAGGTAGAAGAGCTCGGGAAGCTCATCATCCGTCGTTCAGACTTCCAAGGTTCTCTGGATGTCATGCCTGTATCTGACCCGGCTATCTTCTCTGAAGCCCAACGGTATGCTCAGAACCAGTCCCTGATTCAGATGCAGAACATGGATGCTCAAGATCCTAGCATCCACTGGAATAAGGTAGCCATCCGTCGTCGAGTTCTCAAGCAAATGAGGATCGATGATGTTGATGAGATTCTTCCTCTGCCTCCGAAGCCACTGACGTCGGATCCGATGTCTGAGGCCATGGCTGTGATGGTGGGAACACCCATTCAGGCTACACCTGAGCAGGATCACATGGCCCACATGAAGGGACACCTGCTTTATCTGAGCTCCCCAGTGGTCATAAACAATCCCCTGGTTCCCCCTCCTCCTCTGCAGATGCTCCTAGGCCATGTTCAGCAACACATTATGTTCTTTGAGCAGCAGACGGTTACTCACATTCAGCAACAGCTCCAGCTCAGCTATCCTCAGTTGTCACCAGATGCCTTAGTGGCCATGGCAATTGAGCAGGCGGCTCCGACGGTCCTTAAAGCCCTGAGTCCAGTCCTTCAACGGGTATCTGAGCTGCAGGCTGAGCTTCAGAAGAAGACTCCTCCTCCGCAGATGCCGCCTGAGATTGCCGCTAGCATTCAGATCGCTCAGATGGATGTGGACCGTAAGACGAAGTATGATCAAGCGATGGTTCAACTGAAGCAGCAAGAGCAACAGACCAATCAGCAAGAATCTCAGCTTCAGCTTCAGCTTGAACAGCAACAGTCTCAGTTTCAACAGTCCCTGGATGCTCAGAGGCTCCAGATGGAGGATTCAGTTCACCAGCTGAAGAGTCAGATGGACCTAATGATGAACAAGATGGATAATGAGCAAAAGCAGGTTACCGAGCTTCTAAAGAATCGTGATGATAATGCCACCGCCATTCAAGTGGAGCAGCTGAAACAGTCAGGGCAAACACCCCCAGAATTACAACAATTGATGGTTCAGTTCCAACAACTATTGGCCCACTTGGGTGTAAGCACAGCCACTGGAGATTTAGCTAATGACTGATCAACCCTTTGAGCGTAGAAACATCGACCGAGTCCATGCTGAGATTCGTGACCTGATCCTCAAGACTGATGATCCAAAAGACAAGGCACAATTACTCATCATGCTCAAATTCTCAGACTCCATTGATACCCTGAGTGGAATCACGAAGGAAGTATCTGGAAAACTGGATGAACACCTGGATCATTATGACAAGCACATCACCGAGGGTGCGGTCAGAGATGGACAGGTGAAACTCGGCTGGAAGTTGATAGTCGCCTTTCTCGCTGCGAGCCAAGGAGTGGCTTGGTATGCGATTAAAGGTCACCTGGAATCGGATCATGCATTGGAAGTGACTGTATCCACCATTCGAAAGGACGTGGATATGCTTCAAGAACGCCGCCGTATTGAAGACACTATGCAAAAGGTGACTAAATGATCACAGTAAATCAACGAGCATTCCTGGACATGATCGCCCACAGTGAGATTGGCCCCGCCCTTCTGTCAGTCTCGGACAATGGTTACAATGTGATCGTTGGAAGCACAGCGGCACACCCCACCCTGTTCGATGACTATTCTGACCACCCTCATCGGATGGTAATGCTGAGCCCACACCTGACATCAAGCGCGGCTGGCCGGTATCAACTCCTAGGTCGCTACTTCGATGTTTACAAGAAGCAGCTGGGTCTCCCAGACTTCTCCCCTGATTCCCAGGATGCTATTGCGCTCCAGCAGATCAAGGAGTGCAAGGCCCTCCAGGATATTGCCGCCGGAAACTTCGAGCGAGCGGTGTTCCTCTGTGCCCGCATCTGGGCAAGCCTACCGGGTGCCGGTTACGGTCAGCATGAGAACGAGATGGAGGATCTGAAGGATGCATACTTGGCTGCGGGTGGCAGCCTGGCATGACTGATCCACGAACCTCGGGAATCCGAAGAGACCTGAATGATGTGGTCCGGGATTCCCATGGCAAAGTGATGGAGGAGAAGTTGTTCTCAATTATCTTCAAGTCCTTCCTGTTGTGGGTGTTCTATCAGCACGCTGAAACCATCCTGAAGGACTGGACGGTCTTGACAATCTTCGTCATCGCATTTACCGCCCCTGAACTACTGAAGAAGTTCCTTGCCATGAAAACGGGTGCCCCTGATGTTGAGCAACGAACCACCACCTACCGAAGAGAAAGCACCACAACTAACACGGGAACCGAAACCAAATGAGAACTGCAAATTCAAGTCCTCAGAGTGGGGTGGATGCCGGCTTGGGGATAGCTGTCATTCCAGTCCCTGTCTCATTTTATGTGAGATTGGAATAACCAAATGATGTTCGCTCCTCCACCTATGGAAGAGGAAGTTCGGTGCCCATTCGGATTCACCATTCACCCGAGATCATCCACTCCTAGACCCTTTGGTGACTGTGGGCATCGATGCTGCCATCCAGAATCATGTGAGCGACTGCGAGGGCTTGGAATTCCAACTTGCGAAGAGGTAAAGAAATGATGAATCCTGGGGTAATTTTAGCGTTGGTCCTCGCCTTTCTGGGAGTTGGTGGTAGTAGTTTCATGTATGGGGACCACGTTGGAACGCTGGGTCAACAAGTCAAGGATCAGAAGCAATTTGACCAAATCAACGCAGACATTGCTAAAAACAAGTCCATCGCGGACGCAATTTATCGAAATGCCCAAGCCATCATTATTCAACAGGCAGCCGACCGAGCTCTATCCGATAACCAACGTGAAAAGGAAAGGCAAACCGATGCTAAAACTAACTCTGACCTGCGTGCTAAGTATGATGCTACTGTCCTGCGGTTCCACACCTCCCAAGCTGCAGGACCCGGGGACTGTAGTGGAAACACCACAGGCTCCCCCTCCAGTACCACCAGCAACGCAGCTCCCGTTGAAGTACAAGTTCCAGACGAGATTGCAAGAAAGCTTCGATCCATTGCCTTCGACGCCGACTCCTTAAGTACTGACTACACTCTACTCTACAACTGGGCCCATGATCCGAACCTCTGTCCTAAACGTTAATTAAGGAGTAGCATGATGGGTGTTAGAACATTACTGCAAGGCTTGAAGAATCGCTTTGATGGCAAGGCCTTTGAGGTCTGGGAAGAGGCCAACGGGTTTATACAAGCGTACCTTAACGGTAGCCCGCTGGTCAGTGGTATGCCGCAGATGCTCTACAAGTCACATATCCGCAAGTCGCTGATCAAGTTGGCCGATACCGCGAATGGAAATTGCCACATTCAAGTGATCGGTCACTCAGTTGTGGACGGGACCGGCGCTGGCGCGACGGAAGCACAGAAAGCGCAATTCGGGTTCCCTGCAGTTCTTCGCGCTGCTCTTGCTTCACGTCTTGGTGTGACGGCCAACGAGGGGTTATTGTGGGGCGGAGAAAATCCTGCCCGCTTCACGCTCGTCAATACGTCATTTGCCGGAAGCACCCTCGGATTTGGTACAGCGGCCAATCTGCTTAATGCAACGCAAACAATGGCTGTCACCGTTACCGGCTCAACAATGCGCGTCTATATGTACGCGAACCAATTGAATGTGGCCTTGACAGCAACATCGGACGCAGTGGGTGCGACAGTAACTATTGAGTCTTGCGTGGCACTCCCTGGCGGCGGCGGATACGCTCAAATTTCAACAATCGCTCTTGGCACGAACGCATCGCATAACGTGATCATCATCGGTCCTGCGTCCGGTGGAGTAACCATTCTTTCAGTTGAGGCACGGGCGTCGGCTACTTCAGGGTTGATGGTATCGCGTACCGGGCAAAATGGGACGATTGAGACTGATTGGTTTGGCATTGCCACAAAGCCCACGGATACGGGCGGAAGAAATTACAGCGCGGGAGCGTCAATCATAGCTAATGAGTGGGCAACAATGACCCTGTGTAACCCTGATCTAGTTCTACTCATGTTTGACCTCAACAACCTAACGAACAAGCTCGTAACTTATGGTTACGGCTATGATTTGACGCGGATTCAGTACAACATTCAAACCGTCGTCAATGCTTATGTTGCGCTTGGAATTGACGTTTTGCTGGTTGTTGGCGCGTGGCGCAATCCGGCGAACGGAAATTACACAGCGCCATACAGTCAAGACACGCTTGATTTGGTCTATCAGACCGTCGCGGCGAATACCGATGGTTGCGCCTTCATTGATGTGCGCCCTCCGTTTGCATCATTCGCTGATGGATACGCCGCGGGGTATTACGGAGATACGGAAGCGCACCCGGCAAAACGTGGTGCGTCGGCTATCGGGTCACAGCTTGCAAACGCGCTGCTGGCGAATAGCTGATTTTCTAATCCCCTCTGCACAAATTTCATTTTCACAGGAGAAATAGCATGACCAAGAAAGTACGTATTGAAAACGCTGATATGGCCGATTACAAGGTCATCGTTCAAGTCTGGGATAAGGGGGAGAAAATGCCCGATGGTCTTGGCGGCTTCAATCAAGCCCCTGACGTGCTTGTGTTTGAGCGAAATCTTGACTTCCCCACAGCCATGACAGGTGATGACGTGTATCTGACCAGTACACGCTACATCGTCGTTAAGGAAGCAGAAAAGTAATCCCCCCTCTGCACTGGGATTACATTTTTCGGCGTAGTTTACAATAACTTCAAGCCATGATAAAGTAGCTAGACCAGTTCAACAAGGAGCTCCAAAATGGGACGTTTGGCTAAGGTAATGAGTAAACAAGTCCAACCCGGACTGAAGTGCTACAAGTCGGGTGGGGCAATCAAGCATGATGATGAAGCGGCCGACAAGAAGTTGATCGCTGCTGAACTCAAGAAAAAGGGTCTGAAGAAAGGGGGTAAGTGCTGATGGCTAACCACAAAGTTACTTACGCTGATGGCTCCACGGATGTCATGTCCTTTGATGGTCCGTCCGAGGTGCTCTTTGAGCAACTCTTCAGTTCCTGTTCGGATGAGGTTCGTGAGAAATGCTCCGTCGATGAGGTGAAAGCCCCTACGTCCGCTAAGAAGAAGTAATGTCCTTAGACGGATTCGTCCATCAATACATTGGTCTCCTTAAATCGGAGATCAATGATTGTCAGGCCATCCTGGCCACCAAAGACTTCGAGAAGATGTCTGATTTCACCAAAGTTCAAGGAAAGCTTCAAGGTCTTCAAGAGGCTCTCAATTTGCTTAAGGCGATTCCCGAAGAAGACTAACCCAGCTCTGAAAGAGAGTTTATATGATTCCTGCAAGTGATTTGGTTGACGCATTCCCCACAGTAGTCCCTGGAGTAATCCCACTGGGAGCCCGCGTTTTAGTTCAACTCAGAACTGTACGCGAAAAAACACAAGGGGGGATCTTCATCGTGGAAGACACCCGAGACTTCAATAAGGCCAACACTCAACTGGGTCGGATCTACCAGCTTGGCCCCATTGCCTTCCGTAACCGTGACACAGGCATGCTCTGGAAAGAGGGTGTTTGGGCAGTCCCGGGTGACTATGTCCGCATTCCCAAGTGGGGTGGCGATCGCTTCGAGCGAAAGGTCCCCGGAACCGACGACAAGGCCATGTTCTGCATCTTCTCGGATCACGAGATCATCGCGAAGGTGGACCCTGAAGCCTTTGAAGACCTGGATGAGGTGAAATGATGGCAAACGAGGAATTGGATGACGATATCATCGTCGAGATTGAAGGCGAAGAACCTGATGAGCCGAACCTGGCTGAAGGGGGCGAAGTAAAAGCGGGAGATGAGGATGACGGTGAAGATGAACACCTGACTGACGTCGCCACTGAGGCGGCTGAGACGGGTGAAGATCGTGAAGCCATTCGTGAACGTCGTCGCCAGGAACGCCAGGACCGGAAAGCCAAGGCCCGTGAGCGTGAGGATAACCTGAGACGTGAACTCTCCTCCCGGGATTCCACAATCAATCAACTCAAGGAACGCCTTGATGTCATCGAACGCCGAAGCACTGGTGGAGAGATGGCCCAGATCAAGCAGGCGAAAGAAGAGACCGCCAAGGCCTATGCGTACTACAAGGATCAGATCCGAGTAGGCACTGAGTCTCAAAACGGTGCGGCCGTGGCTGATGCCACTGAGAAGCTCTTCCAGATCCGGGCTAAGGCTGAGCAGCTGGACCGTATCGAGAAGTCTTACACCACGCAAGCGGCTCGTCCTTCCCCCATGGACCCCCGAGTTGCCAATCAGGCGAAGTCCTGGGCTGAGAAGAACAAGTGGTATGACGTCCGAGGTAGTGACCAAGACTCCAAGGTGGTCCTGATGCTGGATCAAACTCTCGCGGCTGAGGGTTGGGATCCTCTCACACCCGAGTACTGGTCCGAGCTGAATGATCGAGTTAAAAAATACCTCCCACATCGTGCTAGTCGTGATAATATTACAACTAGGCAGAAGTCAGTCGTAGGCGGTTCTGGTCGAGAGACTCCTTCTAACGGTGGTGGTAAGGTTTTTCGGCTGTCGGCGGAGCGGGTCAAAGCTCTGAAGGAAGCCAACAAATGGGACGACCCCGTTGAGAGGAATAAAATGATCAAGCAATACCGTGACTACGACCGAAACAATGCCAACGACGAAGGAGCTAGATAATGGCTGAAGAGAAGAGTATTATGGGTGGTGATAACCGCCTGACCAAGACCACGACTCGGGATGACCGGAGCTCCGCCGATGCTGAACGCATCAACAAAGATGGCACTGCGCTGACCATGAAAGAGCGGATGGCAATGATCCGCAATGAGTGGACTCAGGATGTGTTGCCATCTCCCCCGAAAGTGGATGGCTGGCATTTTTGCTGGCTGTCGACTACTAACTCCTCGGATCCAATCTACAAGCGGATGCAAAAGGGTTATGTTCCTGTCATGTCGAAGGACCTGATGGGGTTCACTCAGTCGAAAGTGACTGAGGGGGAATTCGAGGGAGTAGTATCTTGCAATGAGATGCTTCTGTTCAAGATTGAGGAAGAGGTTTATCAAGATATCATGCTATATCTGCACCATGAACTTCCGATGTCCGAAGAAGAGATTCTCAAGGCGAATGCCAAACCTCAAGGCGAAGACAAGGATGGACAAGAGCTGGGCAGCATCGAGGGTTTCAACACCCTGGCCCGCAAAGTCCCAATACCCCATTTCTCTTAAGGAACTGAACTATGAGCCTCACCGCTTCTCCCTTCGGTTTCGGTTGCCGCTATCACCCCACGGGGCAGACCCGGGCAAACCGATACGTCATTGATACTGCATACGCCACGGCAATTGGCTATGGTGATGCCGTCATCCTCAACACCAACGGCACCATTACCGTCGGCGCTGCTGCCCAGGATCTTCTCGGAACCTTTGCTGGTTGCGAGTATATCGATCCAACTGGCAAGCCGACAACCTCCAAGAACTGGCCCGGCACGACTGGCTGTACCAACATCTTCTGCTACGTCTACGATGATGCTTTGAATGTCTTCGAAGCTCAGTTCGCGGCTACGGCATCGGGTGATGTACAAGCGGCTATCGGTGATCAAGTCGACCTGGTAGCTGGCACTCCGAATGCCTCCACGGGTCAATCGACTCAGGCGCTGAATGCGACGCTCAAGGGCGCTGGTGTTCAAGGCCAATTCCGTATCATCGGCTTCGGTCCGGACGGCGTCTACGATGCCACTCTGAACCCCTTCCCAACCGCACTTCTGCAGATCGCACGGCATCAGTATATCGCCGTGAAGACCGCAATCTAACCCAAGGAGCTTAAAATGGCTGGTGCAATTATGCGTAACACCCAGTTCCGCTCCATCGTGGAACCCATCCTGAACTCATCGTTCGATGGTGTCTATGATCAACGGGCGGATGAATACAAGGCGGTCTTTGCCGAAGAGAATGGCACGGCTCGTTCCTACCATGAAGAAGTGGTTCTGTATGGTTTGGGCGCAGCTCCACTCCTGCCGGACGGTCAAGCCGTCACCTATGACGAGGGCGGTCAGCTCTACGTGAAACGCTACACCTATGATGTCTATGGGTTGGCCTTTGCGTTGACCCAGGTTCTCGTTGAAGATGGCGAACACATCTCGGTCGGAACCAAGTTCTCCAAGCACTTGGCTCAATCCATGACGGAGTCCCTGGAGACCGTCACCTGTAACCACCTGAACCGTTCGTTCAACAGTTCGTACAAGGGTGGTGATGGTGTCGAGCTCTTCTCGGCCAGTCACCCGGTGATCGGTGGGGTCCAATCCAACATCCTGCTCTCGGCCGCCCTGTCGCAGACTTCGTTGGAGCAGGCACTGATCCAGATTCGTCAAACCAAGGATTCCCGTGGTAAGCCGATCCGCGTCATGCCGAAACAGCTGATCGTTCATCCGTCGAACATGCTGGTCGCTGAAGTGCTGCTGAACTCCGTTCTGCGTGCTGGTACCAACAACAACGACCTGAATCCAGTGAAGTCTTCAGGGCTGGTGTCCAAAGTCACTGACCTTTCCCGCCTCACCTCGGCTCCCGCCTGGTTCGTCCAGACGGATGCTCAGGACGGCCTGAAGGTTCTCTGGCGTCGGAAGCTGAAGAAGGCCATGGAGGGTGACTTCGAAACTGATAGCATCCGTTACAAATCCACCATGCGTTTTGGTTCCGGTTGGACCGACTGGCGTGGGGCCTTTGGTAACCAGGGCGTCTAAACCTTGTGGGGGGCTTCGGCCCCCTACTCCCAACTAGGAGATACATATGGGAACATACTCACAAGGTGCACATACCTCAGGCTCTACTCCAACGCCCTCCAGGGATGTAGGTTTGGCCACCTTCTCGCAAACCATCAACATTCAAGCTGGAGGCTTGGCAACTGCGGATATCATTGCATACTTGCCAGATGGCGCACAGATTCTTGACTGGAATCTGGACACAACCGTACTGCATACCTCAGCTTCCGCCACGCTTTCCGGTGGCACAACGGCCGGTGGTACTGATCTGTTTTCAGCCACCAACGTGCTTGCAGCTGGTCGAGCCACCCCCATCTTGACTGGTCCGCAGGTCTTAGCACAACTGGCACTTCCGCACGTGTCAGGACAAACCGACACGCCAGTGTACTTCAGACTTGCTTTGGGTACTCCGACTTCAGTCGGAACAACCAAGGTCAATGTTCGATACGCCATTCGACTGAACTAAAGAACGGGGCTTCGGCCCCTTCTTCAAGGAGAGAATTATGGAAGGTTTGCCAGTAGCATATAAGCCCATGGCTGCCAGTGGGGTGGTCAAGCCAATTGGTGGAGAAGTCTATGGGTGGATTTGCCTGACCTCGGCCGCCGGCACCATCACAGTGTATGATGATAATGCTGGACCCTCAGGCAATGTCCTTATGGGTCCTGTTGCCTTGGTGGCGGGAACATCATTCAACTTCAGCTCAATCGCTGTGCGTACCTCCAAAGGTATCTACATTGCGATCGGCGGAGCGGCGACACTGAATTTTCTTTACAACTAGACTACTTTCGAGTTATAATTAAGTAACTTGAAAGGGGAGACTAGTGGCTACTTCAGGTACCGTTGGCCAGACAGTAATCAGTACCGCGAAGGTCTTGGAACATGCCCTTCGTCGTTGCCAGATCCCCACGTCGAACCAAACTCCAGAAACGGTGCTCATTGCGGAGGAGTGTCTATACCTCCTCCTCATGCACTACGCGAACACCAGCTTCAATCTCTGGTGTGTAGATAAGGTCTTCATCGGATACCAGGATGGTCGGAAAGACTATCCTCTACCTACTGGTTCCAATGATGTCTTGAATGTTCTCCACTGCACCCCGCAGCTGGCCACCAAAACTACTCTCATAGTTAACGTTCAGACACTGGATCAATTCTACCGAGTGGTTCGAGTAGGGGTCAAGTTCTCCGTTCTCCCCCTGGTTGATTTCATCATTAGTACTTCAGCTGATGGAGTAACTTACACCGACCGAAAGAGCGCGAGGGTTACAGACCTTAGTGACTCCTCTCTAACCTATTGGTATGAGTTTGACCCAGCGGTCAACTGTAAGTATGTTCAGGTGAGCTCAGGTACAGTCTCTTCCATGCTAGTGGCGACAAGTACCACTGACATCCCCGTATCGCAGCTCAATCGTGATATGTACTCAGGGCTTCCTAATAAGGATATGCCATCATCCACAGTGACCAATTACCTGTTTGGAAAGACTCTGGATCCATTCCTGACCCTCTGGCCCGTTCCGAATGATGAGACCCGTCACCTAATGCTTTGGGTTCATAGGAACATCCAGGATGTAGGAAGGCTAACTCAGGTCCTGGCTATTCCACAACGGTGGTTCGAGTCTACGATCATTCAACTGGCCTTTAGGTTGAGCTTAGAGCTCCCTGGGGTTCCTGATGCCCGTATTCAACTGCTTTCTGGGCTGGCTGCCAAGTTCCAGATTGAGGCTTCGGGAGAAGAAACTGATTCTGCTCCTATATTCCTTCAGCCCCGCATTGGTTCCTACACTAAGTAATCATGCCCAGATACCTAACTCCCCGTGGTCCGATCGCCGTCTGTGGACGCTGTGGTTTCAAGATGCAGCATCGAGATCTAACTGAGGATCGCAACGTTCCGGGTCTTTGGGTCTGTGAGGAATGCAATGATGAGAGAGACCCATATAAGCTTCCCCCACCCCGCCCAGATAACATCAACATTGATCACCCCCGCCCTGATGAGCCACTGGTATGACAGCCCCTGAAGCCCTAACCTACGATAAGCTGGTATCTCAGATCATCCTGTATTGTGAGCGAGCTGGGGACCAAGACTTCATTGATGAGATCCCGAACCTCATCATGCTAGCTGAGCAACGCCTGGCACTCGAGGCTAAGGGACTAGGCTTCTTGAGGGTAGTATCTGGAAACCTGGCTATCAATGATCCTGTACTCTCCAAGCCTGATCGCTGGAGACAGACAAAAAGCTTCTTCTACACCAACTTGACTGGAAAAGCCCACTATCTTCGGCCTCGGAAGTATGAGTATTGCCGAATTTACGCTGCTGGGGAGGTCGCTGCGCCCCCCGAGTTTTATTCCGATTATGACTTCGACCACTATTTTCTGGCGCTTACCCCCGACCAATCCTACGCCTTTGAGCTCTCATACTATGAGCGCCCCACCCCTCTGTCAAGCTCAGTCCAGACCAACTGGACTACTCGTTATGCTCCACAGCTGATTCTATACGCCTGCTTGCTAGAAGCTCAGCCCTTCCTGAAGGATACGAATCTCCTGGGCATGTGGCAGTCTCAATATGCCGAGATCATTGCTTCGCTCCAGAAAGAGGATGCGGAGCACAACCATGATAATACCGAGGATGGAAGATGAGTAATTTTACTGATGTATTCAGCAACGGCTTAATTCCGCCATCCTCTGACGCGTACTCTAGCATAACGATAAACACTGACCAGCATCTAGTGTGGCCATATAACTACAATGGAACCAGTCTGCTGCTGACCAAAATCCTGGACGTCAACTGTTCTGCTGGTAATAAGCTTTACTTACCATCGGTGACGGAGGTGTCTACTGGCGAGTCAGTGATTGTACGCAACACTGGAGTTAACTCGCTACAGATTCTAGACTTTGCAAGCCACTCTCTTTTTACTCTGCTTCCCGGCATAGCCCAGTATTTCTGGGTACGTGATAACACGATTGATGCCTCTAGTAGCTGGGGACAGATTACCTATGGAGCGGGTACAGCTACCGCAGCCGCGGTTGACTTAGCTGGAAAAGGCTTGACTGTAGACTTGGGTAAACTGGCAGTTGACTCGCCAATGGAATACTGCACGGCCCTAACTATAGTGCTTCAGAGCACTGATCGTGGAGCAATACTTAACTTCAATCAAGGGGCTGCAGCCCTACACCTGCTAGACGGGGCTAACTATGCGAATGGGTTCTACTGCTTTGTAAAGAACTCCGGAACTGGTACTGTAAGCATCTCCTCGATTACTGGACAGCTTATAGATGGACAAGTGAGCCTTGGGTTACAGCCCATGGAATCACTGATTCTTAACTACTCGGGGGGAGAGTGGTTCACTGTGGGATATGGTCGCAGTACCCTATACCAGTTCTCTCAGCTGTTGCTGGACGTGTCAGCTGGCGGGATCTTTACTCTGAGCTCTGCACAGGCCAGCAACAAGATGCTAACCTTCATAGGAAATCCAGCGTCAGATGTACTAGTAAGAGTACCCGCCATAGTGGCTGTGTATTACCTAGCATGCAACATTACAACTGCAGTCAACGTGCAGGTGGCCACACCTTCAGACACAGGAATAACTCTTCACCAGACTCAACGATCTGTAGTATTGTGTGATGGGGCTACGGTGGCTGCCGCGCAGTCGGCTTCAGTGACCACGGCGTTGAGTATGCTGGATGGTACTGTGGCAGCACCCGCCTTGAACTTCGCATCTAAAACAAATACTGGCATCTATAAGTATGGCACTCAAGGCATTGGCTTCTCGGTAAATGGGATAGCGCAGTGGTACACTAATGGGGGCGGCACTATATTCCCGCTATTGACCACGTTACTTGGTAACCAGACTTTCGGCGGAACCGCTCCGAGAATCACCGGCGACATGAGCAACGCCACGCTAGCCAGCCGCTTAATGCTGCAGAGTAGTACCGTAAACGGTGCAACAGACGTAGGTGTTATGCCCAATGGAACATCGACAACAGCTGGGATCACTGCATACAACGCAGCAGATACTACTAACGCATCGACAACCACGCTACAAACGACTTCAACTCAGTCAAAAGTTATAGCAGGTAAGACCGGCTCCGGCTCATACAAACCCCTCGCTCTGAATGTCGGCGGCGTTGATATAGTTACGTGCAGCGTCGCAGGCGATGTTCTTATCGCGTCAACTGGAGAACTTCAGTTCTTCACAACAGGCTACGGTATCAAAGCATCTACTGGACTAGAGATAAAAACTACTGATTTCATTCGTTTTATGAAAGGAACGACAGAGCAAGCTAGGGTCGATACCAATGGGAACCTTATCGTTACGAGCGCAACTGGCGGTCTAGGTTACGGGACTGGGGCTGGTGGGGCTGTAACGCAGACGACGAGTAAGGCAACAGCAGTTACGCTGAATAAACCCTGTGGACAGATTACAATGAATGGCGCAGCTTTGGCCGCAGGGGCGACCGTAGCATTTACATTTACCAACTCACTAATAGGCATGTACGATGTTATTGACATACAACCTGTTGGCGCTTGGGCCAATTACACTGTCAAGGCATACCCCTATCTATCCAATGCTGCTATCTCTATAACTAACACATCTGCTGGGCCGCTGTCGGATGTCGTTGTCCTCACCTTCAATCTGCACAAAGGATCAATCACATGAACACCCTAATTCAAGTATCACACGACCTAAAATCTAATACCCTCGAAGCCACTTGGTTCGGTGATGTTGGCCGAGGTTGTCAGAACTTCAGCCCTCTACAAATCGACGACTTCAAACTTGTTGCCGGGGAACACGCACAGAAGTACATCGACCTCGCTGGCTGGACTCCTGAATACATCGCTGGTGTGAAAGCTGCAGAGGAAGCAGAAGCTGCTGAAAAGAAAGCTATCGCCGATGCGGAAGAGGCAGAGCGCAAGGCTAAGCAAGAGAAAGCCGAGAAGGAAGCCTTTGACGCCGGGGTAGCCAAGCAGGTGGCCATCATGGAAGAGGCTGACAAGGTGTTCAAAGCGAAGAAGGCGAAGTGATGTACTGGCTTCTCCTGATTCCCGTCGTGCTGATAGTCGCGCTACTTTGGTGGGCGCAGAACTACTATGAGGACTTTTATGACTAACGTCTATCTCAAATACGCGGCGCTGGCATTCCTCAATCTTCTGTCCGGTGTTGTCAATCTGATCCTTGCACCAGTGGTCGCCATGTGCGCTGACAAAGACGGTTGGCTCCCCAAGTGGTTGTGTTGGTTCCAGACCCCCGATAACTCGCTGAATGGTGATGGTGGTTGGCAGACCGAGAACCGTTGGTTCTTGGTTCAAGACACCCTCTGGAAACAGTGGTTGAATCGTGTGGGGTGGATGTACCGGAACCCGATGTACGGCTTTGCAATTGATGTATTGGGGGCGCAGGCGAAACCAGGCGACGAGTTGATCGTTACTGGAGACAAGGAAACTGACAACCATCGAGCAACTTTCCACGCTGGTACAGTGCGCTACACGCTCCTTCGTGACGGGAAGCCGATTTACTTCCAGATCTACACCATTGATCCTTGGTGGTTCGGGCGCTACCTTCGACTCAACCTCGGCTGGAAACTCTGGTCGATGCCGACGACTGAGAAGATGCAATTCACATTCAGTCCTAACCCGTTCCGAAAGGTCCCGTAATGTCAACCTCCCCACTGCAAACTTGGGCCCTCATGAATGGCGTCCGTTCAGGGAGCCGAGTACGCGGAAACTCAGACGACGTGCTGATGGACTGGTTGTCCACGCTAACAAGCCCCTCTGCAGAAACTCCCAGTACTGTTACCTCCGCCACTCCCCCTAAAGTCATTGCCCCGGAGTACATACATAGCTCCTCTAGCCAATCTTCTCAGCAACCAACACCAACACCAACAACCAAGCCTAACACTAACTTCTACGAAGGGGGCCTCGGAGCCCCATCATGGGTGACTGGTGCGTCCAGTACTGGTATAGGCGCCCTGGGTCAACTCGCTGGGCTACCTGGCCCAGTAACCAGCGTAGTAAGCAAGCTAGCCGGCGCTGCCCTGGGACAAGAGGGGATAAACGGACACACCATGGCAAACGGTGGAGTCGACGTGGGGGCTAGCTTATTGGGCCTTGGACTCCCCAACCTGGCGCTCAAACTGGGTAGTAAGATATTTGGATATGAGTATGACCCCGCTAACTTCATAGGCGAGCTTACCAACAGCCCTGGCCTAATGTCTCCCCGCACGCTTAACTTGAAAGCTTTTGAGCGAGGATCTGGTGATGCGTTCACTGGGCTTAATCAGCCTACACTGGCTGAGATTACCCGTCAAGAAGAGCGCAACGCTGCTGAACATGCCGCGCGAAACAAGCGAGACGCAGCAGCTGCAGAGCAAGATGCGCAAATGCAGGCTCGGGCGGCGGCCGAAGCTAGCAGAGTTTCAGCCCTGAACCAGCTTGCAGCCCAGGCGGCGGCGAACCAGGAGGCCATTAATCGCAGTTCCGCGGCTCCAGTTAACGGTACCACCAGTCAGTCAGGCGGTAACACTGGGAGATTCGGAAGCGCTGTAGGCCCCGGCAGTGAGCAGATAAACCGCAGTAGCAGTGGGCAAGTCTCTGCAAATAATTACTCCTCGAACGGCTCTGTGGCTAATAGCGGCGGGACCTACGGGGGTACTGGTAATGCGTTCTGATTATGACTGAGGAAGAAGAACGCTCTCTACTAGGTGGAGGGGATAGCCCGCTCCACTCGCATGAGTTTGACCGGACGGTCACTCATGCACAGGTCCTGCAGTACCAGGATAACGAGAGTATTAGGGAGGTCGCCACCTCCAGTATAGTGACCTACGCTGATGACTATCTTTTCGTTGACTCCACCATCGCTCCCGTTACTCTGTCTCTACCAGTGGCCCGCGGGGGGAAGACTTACACGGTAGTACGAGTGGCCGGGGCCAACAATGTCACGCTCACCCCACTGGGCACAGACACAATAAATGGTGGAGCTAGCTTGATCCTCTCTTCCAGCTACTCTCCTCGAAAGATAAAAGCATTGAAAGGCACAGGATGGGTACAAGTGTGAGCGCACCTCAGCAGCCTAGCCAACCACAGATTAAGAATCCCGACACGATAGTCCTACCGTCGTTACCCGGGGTTAGGAGAGATGGTACCAGCACTGATGCTGATTACTTTAATGATGTCAAGTGGTGCCGCTTTGTTCGCAATCGCCCTCGTAAGATAGGCGGGTATCAGGAGGTAGCTGACTCCTTTAGAGGGCCTATTCATGGCAGCCTAGTATGGACGGGGCAGTTCTCAGATCTCTTCTACTCCTTCTCAGCCCGGGGGGTTGACTACGGTAACATCAGTGAGGTGGGATGGGGCGGAACAGGTTCTGACCTAACGGCCTTCAGTGGCTATACCTATAGTCCAAACACCCTGTGGAGCTATGGTACCCTATTTGACGAAGCGGCTGGAGGTAACGTCACTCTGTTGATAGCCACCCCTATGCAAACCATGTCAAACATGAATGACAACACCCTGCAAAGTGTGTATACTACCAACATAGACAGCCCTACAAACATGGCACCAGTCTCTGATGTCAATGCTAAGTCCTCAGGAGGTTTATTCGTCACTCAACCATATGTAGTATTGCTGGGGAGCAGTGGTAATGTGACCTGGTCCAATGCCAATGAGCCTAAGAACTACACTACAGGTGATGCTGGATCCGACAGGGTGACTGGCTGCAAGATTGTCAAGGGCCTGCCCATGCGTACTGGCATCAGCTCTGGCGGTATTCTCTGGTCCCTGGATTCAGTCATCCGTATGGACTGGGTTGGTGGGGTCGCCATATTCAAGTTCTCCCACCTGAGTACTCAGTCTAGCATTTTGTCACAGCGTGGGGTAATAGAGTATGATGGAAAGTGGTACTGGGTTGGCATTGACCGATTCTTCACCTGCAATGGGGTTCAGGTAGAGGAACTGCCAAATGACATGAATCTTCACTGGTTCTTTGAAAATCTAAACTTCTCGCAGCGGCAAAAGGTGTTCGCCATGCGATTCCCCAAGTTTGGGGAAATTTGGTGGATGTTTCCCTCGGGGGACTCTATCGAGTGTGATAGGGCCGTTATCTACAACCTGCGTCTCAAGACCTGGTATGACGTAGAGATACCTCGCTCCTCGGGCTGCACCTCATCCACCTTCCGCTACCCTATAATGACTGACTCCAGGCCTAACGGTAAGTTCAGAGCCTCCTTAAGCTTTTCTGGCACATGGCCAGGTTGGCCTGCTCCACCGTTTGTAGTTGGCGATGAGGTGATATGCTCTTCCTCTGGATCGATTTGCGCCATAGCCATGATCATAACCAACAGTTTTTCTCAAGTAGTGGCCCACGTACTGGTTACTAATGGAATAAACCCCATTGATGGTGAGGGCTTTGCTAAAAGCGATGACCCCGCGACGAATGGAAGCATAGTGGCCGAACCTGAGTACTCGGTGTTTATTCATGAGAAGGGGTACGATGCAGTTGGCCTCGAGTCCGCCAGTGCGATTGCCTCCTCCTTTACCACTTGCGACTTTGGTTTGCCAACTGGGGGAGCTCAACAGAACTCAGTTTCTGGACAAGATCTAAATACGAGAGTGACTCGTATAGAGCCAGATTTTGTGATGAGTGGTGACATGACAGTCCAGATGTTAGGTAGGAAATTCGCCCAGTCCCCAGAAATCTTGAGCAAGGAGTATACTTTCTCGGGAGACACGGGTAAAATAGATCTGAGAGAGCAAGCTCGTGAATTTCGACTGAAATTTGAATCCAATGTGCTCGGGGGGTTTTTCGAAGGTGGTAAGACCCTCGTGCATACTGAGCCTGGCGATACTAGACCATAGCAAATCTTATTTTGGAGCGATAACATGAGTTGGTGGGATGATTTACTAGGCTCTACAGAGGACATTCCCAGCGTTGATCTCTCGGATCCAGCGCTTAATTATGATTACGTGCCGGACATTGACTTAAGCGATGTCGACACCTCCGCCCTGCTGGACACCGCAGACTGGGGGGACTTTGGGAATGAGCCCTTCACAGACTCCCTATCTGGTTCAAGCTCTGATGACTACCTGTCGGGCCTACTGGGCGGTACGAGCTCTCTAGACAGCTATGGCATACCCGCTTCAGACGGGCTAGACACCCTTGACTCAGCCTCTTCCAACGTGTATGACCCCACTGCGGCCATGTCATATGACCCGGTAGCCACCGAGTCTCTGTGGGAACGTTTGAACCTGTCCCCGAACATGTCAATCGATCCAACTACCTCAGACAATTCCACCGCCGCACTGCTCCAGCAGCTCACCAACAATACTCCCAGTGTTAGCCTAGATAGTGGTACTGGCCTGGGTAGTGACCCAATGAACACCGCAAACTGGGGACTGTATGAGCCCAGCAACGCTACCGACTTCTCCAGCAAAGGTATGACTGATGGTGGATTCGATACTGGAACCTTCGGTCGCCCCGATACTGGTAATGGTTTTGTGACCATGATGGCTAAGCTCCTGGCTAAGCCCGCGATCGCGGGGGTGGCTGGCAAGAAATCCAACCTATCAAATGCCATCGGGGCATTAGGGGGCTTGGCCTCAGTCTATGGGGCTCTGAATCCGGGTAAGTCTGGGGTGGCTCCGTCAGTTAGCCAAAACAACACGAAGAAGATGTCCTGGAATAAGTCTGTGGCTAACAAGGCTCGGGGAGGTAGCATTCAAGCTCCAATGGGCGCTCTGGGTCTGCTTAGGGGTTCATCCCCTGGGCAACAAGATGATGTCCCCATCAACGGTTCCCACGGGGAGTACATGATGGATGCAGATACAGTCTCCGCCCTGGGGGATGGTAACACGGATGCGGGAGCCAAGAAGCTGGATCAGATGAGGCAGAATATTCGGGCTCACAAGCGAGCGGCACCAAAGAACAAAATTCCCCCCAAAGCTAAGAGTCCCGAGGCCTATCTAAAAGGAGCCAAGTAATGGCCACTTCACCTGTAGCAGGAACCACCTCCTCATATATCCAGCCCCAGTTTTCCACTGACACCAACGCGGCCGTTGCGGGCGGCATCCAGGGGATGCTGGGTGACGACGGTTACCTGAACTCAGTGATGGGTAACTGGTATGACAAGGGTCCCACAGAAGGGGCCCTCGGTCAGTATGCACAGTATGACCCGTCGAAGATGTCGGAGTTCATGAACCCCTACACCTCTAATGTGATCAATGCCAACAACCAGCAGTCCAATCAGAACCTCACTGAAAACATCCTCCCATCCGTCAATAGCACCTTTACTGGAAATGGTCAGTTTGGCTCTACCCGCAACGCGGACTTTGCCAATAGAGCCATCCGGGACAACCAGCAGACCCTAAACAACACCAATGCCAATGTATTGCTGAACGCCCAGAACCAGGCCAACTCCAATTACAAGGACTGGACGCAGATGGGCGTCAACGCTGGTCAGAGCGACCTGAACAACTGGACGACTCAAGCCAACTTCCCCATCGGAGCCCTCGGAACCCTGGCTCAGTCTGCTAACAGCATTGAGACAAATGACCCGCTGGCGGTCAGCAGTAACTCTGCAAGCCCCACGGATGTTGAGAAGCTCATCACGGCTTTGCAGGCAGGCAGCAACGTGGCAAACAGTGGTTCACTTGATTGGTTGACTAGCTTACTGAGATAAAACATGGACCCTAATGCAACTACCCTGGCTGGTGCGGCTCAACAGCCCAATGTATCAGGGGCTCTTCAACAGCTCCTCCTATCACGGGTTCATACTCCCGACCAGGCCAATACTATGGATCAGGCCAGACAGTCGGGACTTGAGCAGTATCAGGCGGCCCTAAGGGGAGATCCCGCGGGGACCTTCACTCCGAATGACCAGAGCATGGGAGCATGGGTCGAGGCCCTAGGCAATGGTCAACGGGGATTCAATGCGGTAGCCAGTGGTATAGGGGCTGGGGCAAAGTTCCAAGCCGCCAAGGAGGCCGCGATGGCCTCGGGTAACGTAACTGCCGCTAAGGTTGGCTATGATGATGCCAAAGACCAGGACAATATGCAGGAACGAGAGCTCAATGCCCTCAAGACGGGTATGGGTAGTCGATCACAAGGGAAGATCATTCACTTCAATGATGATAAGGGTAACCTTTACCTCCTGAACAATATCACGGGGGAGCAGAAGGTGATCCCCGCTTCTCAATCACCTCTCTGGACCAAAACTTATACTCTGGCCTTTGATCAGGCTGTCAAGACTCGTAATGAGGATCCTGAGGCTTATGCTACTGAACTGGCGAATCGGGCAGTCCAGAACTCACCCGAGGCTGTGGCTCCTTCCAGTATTCCAGAACAGCCCACTCGACCCATTCAGGGCGGATCTCCCCCTGGTGATCCGGAATTACCCGCAGTCTTCAACATGCCTGGAGCCCGGTGGAATGGAAGCACCCTTCCTCAGAAGAATGTGGCGGGGGATATTCCGATGGATAATGCCACCCGGTTGAGTGATCTTAATGCAGCCATCTCGGATCCGAAAACACCCCAGAACCAAGTCCCACAGCTGATGAAAGAGCGGGATCAGTTAGCATCCCCAGCCTCAAAACCCCGCACTGTCCTGACACCAGTTGACAACCGAGTCAACAATCAGGAATCGGCTTATGGAACGGAAGAAGGTAAGGGACTGTTTGAAGAGAAAGTCAAGATGCAGGATCTCTTCGGGGCTAATACCAAGCTCAAGTCACAGCTGAACATGCTTCGGCATATCTACCAGAACCCTGATATTCCTGAGGGTGAGCTTGGCCCCATGATGCAAAGCATGCGGTCTAGCCTGAAGTCCCTTGGGGTGGATGTTGATCCTAGCGTCGGGGCAGCGGACATGGCCACGGCCATTGGTACGGGTTTGGCTCTAGGCATGAAGAATGCGGATGGTAAGAACCTGCTTCCTGGGGCTATGTCTAATTATGAGGACCAGCTGCTTCAGAAGATGGCCCCCACTCTGGGCATGACTCAACAGGGTAGGTTGGGTATGATTGACTTCATGAATGCGGTAGCTGACTCGAACCTCCGATTGGCTATAGAGGCCAATAAGATGTCCAAGAACAATACCAAGAACAAGGACATGCTCCCAGCTGAGTGGTCGGCTCGTAAAGAACGCATCCTCCTAGAGGAGATGGCCCGGTTGAAGGACCGGTCTAGAGAGATTATGAAACAGTATGGGGGAACTCAATAATGGCCCAAGACTATGGTTCCATGACAGATGAGGAGCTTCGTCAGTACCTGACTGACTCTGGTCAAGTGGAGGTACAGAATACAGGACCTATCAGAGGAAATCCCATAGTTGGAGATCCCAACAAGCCCCTTATCTCCGCTATCATGAGTGATGGAATGGGGGACACCTCGGATGGTCGCAATGGCTGGCAACTCTTTGGTCAGGGGATGGCCAAGACCGCTATGGATCCCGTTAATGGTGGCGGAGAAGCCGTTCGTACCATCTTTCGTGGTGGTCCTGATGAGCTTAAGAAAATTAACGCAGAGAAGGCTGAGCGAGAGGCCTATGATAAGCGTCTGATGAACAACTGGCAGGCTAAACTAGGAGCTTTCGTTCCCGAAGCTCTGGCCGCGGCTGCTATGCCAGCTAGAGCCTTGCCACAGATTGTATTCCAGGCAGCTAAGGAGGCACTCAAACCTTCCCCTGGTCCCGTGACTGGCACTGTCCAGATGCTTACTAATCGAGCTCAACAGGGTGCTGAAGGTGCCGTAGCTGCAGCCATCCCAGCGGTTGTGCTAGGGGGAGTTGGTAGAGTAACGGGGGCTATGACGGGACGCTTCACTCCAGAGGGTGAGGAAGCTCTAAGACTCAATGATGCAGCCAATAGGCTGGGCATCAAACGGAATGTGGGTTCTCTGGATCAGTCCTCGGGATTGAACGCCTTTGAATCCTCAGTTCCTGGGTACTCTCGGGTCGTGGAGGGGCAGACTAAAGCCTTCACGGATGCGGCCAAGCGTGATGTAGCCATTCCCTCCACCACTGGAAAGTCAACTACCACTCGGCCCATTGAGGGTGAGGGGGTTCGTCAGGCTATCGTGGATGCAGGGGACAACCTGAAGGACCAAGGCCGAACCCTGTGGAATGACCTGGATGGTTACATCGTCCAGAACAACATTTCTCCAGTAACTCCTGCCCTATCGGGAGTTCGAGTCACAGATATTGCTAACAAGTACACCCCCCTGAAGAAAGGTGTTCCAAACCTGGATCAGAACCCCATCTTTCAGAAGGTGGATGAGTTTGACCCCGATGCGGCTAAGATGCTTCAGTACATGTCTCAAACCCCCACGAGCAAGTACGCTGTCCCATTCTCCGACCTGCACCAGATTCAGTCGGCCGTCGGTAAGGCCTTGGCCAGAGCTGAGCGGGATGCTGCAGCTCCCGGTGCCTCTACAGTGGATCGTCAGGCTAAGACTGAACTGAAGAACCTGTATGGTAGCTTGATGACTGATGTGGATCAATGGGGGACTTCAAACCCCGCTGCTCAGAAGATGTTTGATGAGGCTCGGTCCTTCTGGAGAGATCGGGTGGTTCCGGGGACCATCAACAATAAGCTCTATAGTAAGGCAGCCAAAGGTACCTATGGAATGAACCCCAGGGGATACTCTGAAGCGAAGAACCTATACGGAGATGTGGTTGGTAGCCCCACTCAGCTCAGTACCTTGACTCCATTTATGCCCCCAGGAGGCCGCGATTTGGTGGACACATTGACCACCATGCCGGATGTGGCGAGGGCGCTGACGACGAATACGCCCCACCCCACGCCCTCTGGAATGGGGGTTGTCACTAATCTTTCAGGTCTGGCAATTGGTAGTCCACTGCAGCTGGGTAAGGCGGTAGTTTCACACCTTCCAGGACTGAGTACTTTGATGGAATCTGATCCGCTAAAGAAGTTGTACTTCTCTAGGAACGTGATGAAGGATTCACCTTTGGGTCGCCTGAGCTGGGCGGCCTCTCAGGAGCCTCAGGATGAGACTCTCCAGTATATTCGCGGACTCCGTTTAGGAAAGCACTGAAAGGACTAAGGGGGTGGGTTCTCCATGTCTCATCCCTGGCTTGGGGTACATAGCCCGCCCGCTTCGGCGGGTTTTTTGGCCACTTCAATAGCCAGTCCATTAGGGTGCCCACATCTGCTCCATGGGGACATTCTCTTCCCTTAGCTGAGCCAGGGTCATGGACTCAAACTCATAGGCCATGGATCCTGGAATGATGAAGATCAGGTCTTCCTCTTCGACCTTTCCCGCGATGAAGCAACGACCCCCCACTTTGCTTCGCATTCTGAGCCAGAGCTTTTGATCAGGTCGCATGACCCCAGTGAAGACTGGAGTCTCAGGTTTCTTGGGAAGAGCTTTCACTCGTTTGGTTTCCACCCAAAACTCCACCCCATTGATGCAGTCATTGATATCGGGAGTTCCTGGACAGGCGGGATTCTCAACCCGGATGTTATGGCCTGAATCGAACTTCTTCCGGAGGGACTTACTAAATCTAGTTTCTGGATTCATTGACTTGCTTTCTGTGGATGCAATGATGGGGACCGTAGTCCCCATCACTGTGTTCAGTTACTCGGCGTCAGCGTCAGCTTCCTTGACGGCCTTCGGAGCTGGAGTCAGGAGGGCAACGATTTCATCCTTCTGCTCGATCGGGAAGGACCAGCGGAAGCCCTCACCCTTGGCAGCCGGCAATTTCTTGCGCAGCTTGATACGGGCCGATTGCGGCTTGATGTCCATTTCCTTGCAGATGTCGGCCAACGAGATCGTGGTCACTTCAACTGCTTCGCCTTCGGTTTCAACTGCTTTTTCTTTCTTAGCCATTTGGTTTATCTCCATGTTTGTTTAAGGTTTTACTGTTTTTGAACCAGAACTTTCATTTTACCCTCCATCTGAGAAGTTGTAAATGGTACTGTGCTTCTTTTCTTCTTGATATACCTTCAGAACCTCCTCAGATAACTTATGTTTGTTCTTGACAGCCGAATATACCAGCTCATCCATCTTACCCTTCATCAGTAGGTAATAGTACTTCACCCAGGGGGTATCCACCAGGACAATACGGTCCTTGAACTGAGTCCATTTCAAGTATGAGTGACTCATTGAATAGATAATCATGTGATTGTTGTGAGCTAGGTTGATGGCCTCCCCCGCGCTGGGGTGCATGATAGTGATCTGAGACCTATCCTCTCGGTTGTATTGATGCTTTCCACGTATCTGGGCGTAGATGATCCTCTGGCTATCCAGGAACTCAGCAATAGCCTCCATCTCAGCTTTGTACTGGGCCACGATCACCACATTCTGACCCTTAAGGTGTCCCTTCAGCATCTGCTTAAGCATGTCCATCTTCTCATGCCCCACTACTTGGATCTTCTTATCATCATCCTTAATGAATCCACCACAGAGCTGGTGTAGCTTCAGGGCTTTCACGAGTACCTGGGGAGCACTGACATCAGTCCCCCCAATGGTAGTGAACAGGTCCTTCTCCAGATTCTCATAGTGCCTTAGAGTGGTGACAGAGGGTTCTATCAGGATTGACTCATGTCTAACCTTCGTGATAACTGTAGCCACCTCATCCCGAGTAATGCGATATGAGATACCCTTCAGGATGGACTTGAACTCATCCTGGTTCTTATATCCTACAATCTTGGGGAAGGGGTCCTCTCTGCCTGGAAGAGTCATCTCCTCGATGATGAGGTATCGTTCGGAGAAATCGCCCCAGGTCGGGAATAGGTCAGGACGGATGAATCTTAGCTGAGCGTAATAGTCCTCCATCCCATTCCCCTGAGGAGAACCAGTTAGAATGAGACGCTTTCGAGACATCTTCCCAATCTTCCAGCAGTTCTTAGTTTGATTGCTTCCACGCTCCTTGATTCGGTGACTCTCATCCACAATGGCCAGGTCCCACCTCACCTTAGCCAGTTCCTTGATCTGACCTGGTAGCTGCTCAAAGTTCAGGATCAGGAATGGGGCTGGATTGATTCCCATGTCTGCAATACAGCCCTCCCACACTGGAATGGCTTTCTTGGGGCAGATGATGATCGTGTCCAAGCATTTCCATCGCTCCCGAATCCAGAGTGAGACGGGGGTCTTCCCCGTACGCTGTTGCATGAATAGCCCGAACCCATCATGAGGAACGGCAGCCTCGATCGCTGGAACTTGGTAGTCCCTGGGGTTGAAACTCATTTGACAAAGCACTCCTTGAGTAGGGAAGTGATCTTCTCAGCCTCTTCCGGGGACCACTCCCATCTGCCTCCAGGCTTCTCAACCAGCTTCCGGAGATGCTTACGGCACTTGCTAGGATCCAATTGTAAATCTAGCGAAATTTGCTCCAGTGACACAGTGCCGCCAGTAAACCGCGGGCCGCTGTCACTGGGCTGGGATTCTTCAGTAACCCCTAATATTCCCCGTAAAATGGCCCTAGCGGACCTGGAAATGTCCAAGTAACTATCCATATACACTTTAGCAAAGTGCTCAGGGGTATCAGTGGTGAGCTTGAGCTGTTTTTGCTCAGAGGGGCTGAGCTGGATGATGTCAATGTTTCCATTGAGCATGGTGACATAATGTTTGACTTTGCCCGTGTCCCGGAACTCCAGGAAAGTATGACGGGCGGCATCTACGAAGACAGCTGGCATATTGAATTCCCCCTAAAGAATTATTATACCAGGAAATGAGTGAAGGGATTTCTCCCCTTCATCCATCAATCGGACCCGATGGTTATTCAGCTGGGAACAGCTGCTCGACCAGATTGGTGATCTGCTTCAGGCGGCGCTCAGTCAGATCGTAGTCGTCGAGCTTGTCGGCGATCGCAGTGAAGTTGAGTTCCTTCTGTGCGCACAGTTGGTTGATGGCCGCTTCGAGATCGACCATCTTGGTTTCCAGCGCGACCTTCTCGCCTTCCGCCTTGGCCTTACCTGCACGTACTCGCAACGGGGCCATCGCCTCGTCGAGCTTTTCTTTGGTCATGGAAACGAGCTCTTTGAACGACTTGATTTGAAATGCCATTTGATTCTCCTTTATGTTAAAAGTAAAACACGGTTGATACGACTTGGAACTGATTTTGGTTGATTTGGTGCTCTGTAATTGGGCATCTCTGGGTGGGCCATTACTGTGACGTTATCTCGGCCTCCGCAGCAGGGTAAGTATATCTTGACCATGGGTATCATCGCGGGTTCAGACGGCAAAACCCTGGAGTATCGCCCGAAAATCTAATACAATCATCCCCGGGAGTTGCGTCGCTGAGACATTACCAAGCTGATGGTATAAAGCCCCCTGGATCGCACCCACATCCCCCTGGTAATCCTCAATGAGTTGATAGGTGATAATCCCGCTCACCCGCATAGCAACAACCTCTTGTCCGGCACGGGGCGTGCTGCCTCCTCGACTACCTGGGAACCCACGACGTAGCCCAGTGATATGGTGCCAGTGTTGTTGGGAAGACACACAATGCCACCTCCACCACTATCCAGCTGAGGGGAGGTGTACTGCCTTTTCATTTCTTCCACCTGCCTTCGGATACGCTCCTCGTCTGGGGATACTCTTTGTGGCAACCCATTCCAGTAACCATTTATGGAGTTTGCCATGATTATCCCTCCACTACAACCCAATCCTTAGCCAGCATATCACTCTGAGACGCCAGCCAACCCATCAGGATCTCGCCACTGGCGGTCTTCATTGTGATGCATGGGAGCACAGTGGCGTAACCGCCCTGCTCCTTAGCATAGTCCCGGTTGTTATCGGACCAGAAAGAATCAGCTGGAATGCTTCGGGCGGCCGCCAGAGTGTTCTCCTGAGAGACAGACAGCGACAGCCACATGCCTTTACCATTCCAACCTTCACGAGCCACCCGCTTACCAATCTCGAGCATCTCAAGCGCCCATCCGAAGCTTTGGTTGAGTGGGAGATGCATACGGGGTGCCTTTGGAAGGCTATCATAGAACTCCTGTTGCCAGAGGCTCTCCTTCAGCAGGTAACCCTCGAGCTGCCAGAGCTTGCTGAAGGCGTCCTGGAAAGCGTGTTCCTCACCCAACTCTGAGTCAAAGTTCTGAGGATCAACACAGGCCGACTCTCCCCGTACTGAGAAACCGTTGAGCAGCTCCAGCTGGCAGATCGTCACGGTTGAGTCTGGGACACGCATGTACGTGATCTTCTTGATCTTGCCATTAAGGCTTTCTTTCGTTACTTTGTTCATAGCATTCTCCTATGGAAGGTTGATGATGGAACCGTCAGAGGTGTTACGGAAATGGTACCCTGACTTGAACACCCGTCTACCACCCTCACGCCAGTAGATCTGACTGGGGTGAATATCCCCTGAGTGACGGTTGTCAATGAGGGGTTCTTTCCGATCCCATTGACCCGCTACCCGATTCGAGGGGGGTACGCCAGCCCAGGAGCTTTTTGGGCTTGGTCCCCGCACTGGGGACTCCATATCTTTTGTTCATTGCGTTCTCCAAACAAAGTGGGGACTGAAGCTTCTCAGTCTCCTATTGACCTAGGCCAGGGTTACTTCGTCAGCCTTCAGTTCCCATTCTTCCTTGGTACCGTCGACTTCAGTCGTCACAATGACCTTCCCGTTCTCCAGTCCCGTGATGACTCCCTCCAGAGTGGCATCGTCGAATTCGAAGGTGACCTTGGAGCCCTTCTTCATGCCGGGGGCTGAAGATCCCGCTGACGAGCCCGTCGAACCACGCAGGAAGCCAGTGATGCGGGGCTTCTTCTTTCCCTGGTAGGTTTCATTGGCCACATCTGCCATCAGCTGCTTGCCCTTGTAGGTGGCGATCTTCAGTTCCATCTTGCCATTGGGGACATCGTTCCCAAAGCACTCCAGAACCATCTTCAGGCGCCAGAGAGCCTGGGGCTGAAGGGAGGTGTTGTCATAGATCGTGGCACCTTTGTAGGGGCCTTCGACAACCTTCCACTTCCAGGCAAGGTACGGATTGCCATCACCAGATTCCTTCTCCTCGCAGGAGAGGACTTCCAGCAAGTACTGATCATCCGGCACTTCACGACCACCAGATTCAACCCCCGAAAAATCAACTGTAGTTCCTGAACGCTTTGCCATTTACTTCTCCTCTGACTTGGTAGTGGTACGCTTAACAACTTTGGTTTCCGCAGCTGGCTTCACCTCCTCCACGATCCGGCGAACGGGCTTCGTCTCACCGGAGGCCAAGAGCTGCATCAGCTTGTCATAGCTTGGATCCACAATGTACTCCGGAATGCTCGTCCCCATGGGGTTTCGCATCTTGGTCGTGTAGTACGGGTGGGGAGCCAGGCGCATGCAGTACTCGATGGTTCGAGTCTTTTCATCATCCATCGCAAATGCCTCACGAACGTAGGTATTCCCGATCACCTTGACCGCACCATTGAGCAAGCCGGCCACACTGGGCATCAGTCGAGGACCAATGGACGGATCAAGCGTTTCATCCTCATCAGACCCTTCACCCTTGGTAGCACGATCGTGGGCGATGAATCCCACATTGATGCCGGAGTCCGTCAGGTCCCGGTAGTTCAGGAGCCAGGTCTTCATCAGGCCCCCCGTGATACCCCAGAGACGCTGAGACATCTGATCCTTGCCTTCCTCTTCCATGGCGTGAGCCATTGCAAAATCCTGCATTGAGGACACCTGATCCAGGACCACCGACTTGTATTTCTCTTTTCCGGCCCCAGTGCCAAGATACCAGTACACCTCCTCCAGCTCGGCCCAGGTGGAGACAGTAATGACATCAACCCCCTCCACATTAGAGATACTGTCTGTCCCCTTCTCCTGAATATCCACGAATAGAAGGGGTTTCGGAAAGGTAGATCCAATGGTGGTTTTTCCCGTTCCCGAGCGACCATAGATCAGGATGGACAGTACCTTTGGTAGCGAGGCTACCGGGCGAATCTTAGATTCAATTCCCATAATGTTTCCTTTACTTAATGTGAGTCCAGCTTTTGAAGTTCTTAACCTTACTAATACATGACCTATCCAAGTCATAGTCTTTAGATATCTCATTAACTGATCGAGGATCAGACCTAATCTTCCTCACCAGTTCATTAGTAAGCTTTGCTCGGGGATGGTTCTCCCCTCTATGTACCACTGACTCTCCTTTCGCTTGTCGATCTTTGCTAACTTTGTCATCATGGTTATCCTGAGTGGTGCCCAGGAATAAGTGCTTAGGGTTACAACAGATCTTACGGTCACACCTATGACAGACTTGGATACCTTTAGGTATAGGTCCATAGGTCAACTCCCAGGATACTCGATGAGCTCCAGAGGATAGTCCCTTTCTGGGGCCTGTCCTAAAGTTCCCATAACCAGAACTTCCAACTCTTCCCTTCCAATCCCAACAGTACGATGAATCCTGAATGTTGACCTTACTCCAGAATATCTTCATGGTCAAGTCTCCTATGGAAATTCCATTATATCTCAAGTTGACCATGAAGTAAACTATTTTGGTTCCCTAACGGTAAACACCTGCTTCTTGATGAATGAGCCGTCCAGTCCACGAAGCTCAGCCTGACAGAGCTGGAAGTAGGAACAGCTTGAGCAGTCCCTGGTCATGTTCCTGACCTTACTTGTACTGTTCTCAATCTCCTGGGCGGTAGTGAAGAATTCACCCACAACCTCCTGGATAAGCTCCTCGTTCGGACGAGGAAGGTAGACCCGCTTGAAGAAGATGTTCCTCTTCACCCGATTAAGTTCTTCCTGATAGTCCGCGGGGTCGAGCTCATTGTCAATGATGGCCTTCATGTAGGTGGTGTAATCTGAGTCCAAGTTGACCCGACGGGTTAGACCCCCTTTCTTCAGGACCTCTACTACAGCTGGAGGCTTCGTCCGGATGTAATCCCAAAGGACCCCATCAGTCTCTTCCCCCTGCTCCCGCAAGGCCCACCAGTAGAGAACCGTCTGGAGATCTGAGAATCGGTTGTTCTCATCAGGAATCACCTTGTGCGTCTTGTGGTCCATCACCCAGACTCGGCCGGCCTCGTCCTCAGGGATCTTGTCGATGATGCCCAGGAACTTGATTCCCCGGTACTCAGCCGTCACCTCGATTTCAGACCGACCATTGTAGTTCAGGGTATCGTCCTTGTAATGTTCCACATAGCGATGGTAGAGGCTGGTGAGCTCTTCTGGGGAGGGGTACTTCTCTTTCTCCTCATCCCAGAGCTCATTGTAGATCTTGGTGTAAGCCACTAAAGCTTCCATCGGGTCCATACCCATGACCTTGGCATCCAGCATTTCATGGTAGGTAACCCCACGAAGAAGAGCCGCTGGAGCAGTCTTTCGGATCAGTCCCTGTTCGTACTTGTAGTCATACATTTTCGGGCATCGGCGCCAGGTACGAACTTTGCTATGGGAGTAGTAGGCATTCCTCATGTTAGAGGGACTCGGCCATCTTCTTTAGTTCATCCAGGGAAGTGTTCATCAATCCCTCATTCTCTTTCTGGGAGATGATCGCCAGCAGCTGTTGCTTCTTCTCCTTATTGGAGCGGAGCGTTTCAGCCGCAGATTGCTCAGCCAGGCGAACATCGATGATATGCTTGACGATGTCGAACTTCAGCTGGATGGTCTCATCCGATTTCTTGGACTGGATCACGAAGG